>OJEX01000021.1_pt1 | contig 173267 bp, 166 predicted proteins | sample 1593971 | NCBI WGS metagenome assembly OJEX01 (sample SAMN05416775, study PRJEB24817) | seawater metagenome | isolation source: Sea water | place: Canada:Atlantic | collected 2013-11 | reverse complement strand
CCTCTCTATTCGTCGGCAGCGTCAGATGTGTATAAGAGACAGATATGGGTGTGTTTAGCCAGCAGGCGGTATCAGTAGGGGCGGGAAATACAAAACTCGACCGCTTCGATCATCGAATCCTTGATCGGACCATCGTCAAAGCGCGTCAGAGTATCAATTGCCATCTGCCCATAGTCGCGGGCCCGATCCATTGATACCTCAAGTGCGTTATGTTTGCGGATCAGCGTCTGCGCACGGTCAAGATCGCCGTCTTCAAAATTCTGATCTTCCATGCAGCGACGCCAGAATGCCTTTTCGGTGTCGTCGCCTTTGGCATAAGAAATGATCACCGGAAGTGTGACCTTACCGTCACGGAAATCATCGCCGACGGTTTTGCCAAGCGTGGCCTGATGGGCCGAATAATCGAGAACATCGTCAATCAGCTGGAATGCAGTACCCAGATAGATGCCATAAAGCCGAAGGGCTTCTTCATCCTCGGCCGACCGTTTGGCAATGACCGCACCGATTTGCGATGCTGCGCCAAACAAGGCGGCAGTTTTGGCTGTGATGACTTCAAGATAGGCCTCTTCGCTTGTACCCATGTCATTGGCAGTCGCAAGCTGTAAGACTTCGCCTTCGGCAATGACGGCCGATGCCTGTGCCAGAATATCAAGAACGCGCAAGGATCCGGTTTTGACCATCACAACAAAGGCGCGCGCAAACAGGAAATCGCCAACCAGAACACTTGCTTCGTTGCCAAAAAGGGCATTGGCCGATGCCTGTCCACGGCGCAGCTGACTTTCGTCAACCACATCATCATGCAGAAGGGTTGCGGTGTGGATAAACTCAACACAGGCGGCAAGGTCAACCGCATCGGGACCATCGCCGTAACCGCAAAGCTGGGCCGATGCCAGTGTCAGCATCGGACGCATGCGTTTGCCGCCGGCCGCAACCAGATGTGATGCCAGTTGCGGGATCAGGGCGACTTCGCTGTGCATATTGTCGATGATGACCTGATTGACGCGTTTCATATCGCTGTCAACAAGGTTAACCAGTGAATCAAGGCTCGGCTGAGGCTTTGTCTGCGGTGCGGTATTGGTCACGCTGTATTCCGACTTTCCAATGGCATCTTCGCGGCCTGCATTTAGCGAAGATTGCAAATAACATCAGGCGGCCTCAACATAGATAGCCAAGGGCATACCGGTCAAGGGGACAAATGCTGTGGTGCACAGTGTGCAATCCTAGATAAATTGCGGGATTAAGGGCATTTTCTGAAAACGGCTGCACAGGCTCCCCACATTAATGTACGTATAATTTCAACAGTGGATCTGAAACGATCCGGTCAAGGTGACACACCGAGCAAACTATTTAAGGGGAACCGCCATATGATCGAACTGTTTCGCAGCAACGATCCGATTGAGCTGAGCTGGGCGCAATCGGTGTTGGCGGATGAAGGAATTTCAAGCCACATCTTTGACTATCACGCCAGCATCATCGAAGGGTCCATCGGAGCGCTGCAACGGCGCTTGATGGTTGACGGCGAACAGGAAAGTCGCGCGAAATACATTCTTGATATTGCCAGACGCGAGCTTGATGCGCATAACGCAGAACAAGACAAAAAGGACGAACTGACGTCCAAGTAATGCTGGTCTCGGAACTTCACCAAAACCCATATTGCTGGGCAGGATGAGGTGCGTGACACTGTTGGCGCAAATAAAGGCGATCGATGACTAACGCAGGTGCGACATGTGATGTGCCCGACTTTCCCGAAGACCGGATCAGTCATGATTTTCTTCTGGGTGGGTCGGTAACGCTTAAACAACCGGTCGATGGCTATCGGGTGGCGGTCGATGCGGTGTTTCTGGCGGCTGCGGTCGCGATTAATTCCAGACGCGATCAAAAAATTCTTGATGTCGGGGCGGCAGTTGGCTCGGCCGGGTTGTGTGTCGCACATCGACTTGAAGATGCGGTTGTGACCGGTATTGAAGTGCAAGATGACCTTTATGCGCTTTATTGCCGCAACGTGGTTGAAAATAATCTGGTCGGGCGCGTGACGCCGGTTCATGGTGATATCAATGATCCAAGGTTACCTTTACAGGCCCACGGTTTTGATCAGGTAATTTCAAACCCGCCTTACTATCCTAGTGGTACGCGCCCGGCCAATGAAAGCCGGGCAACCGCCCATCAGGAAGGCCACACCAGTCTCAAAGACTGGATTGGGTTCTGTTTGAAAATGCTGCGTCCAAAAGGCCGGATTACATTGGTCCATCGTGCAGATCATTTGGATCGCATCATTGGTCTGTTGCATGGCAAAGCCGGGGATGTGACGGTTTACCCGATCTGGAGCAAAGATAATTCGGAGGCACCACTGCGCGTGATTGTTTCCGCCCGCAAAGGGGTTGCATCGCCGCTTACGCTGCGTCGTGGGCTTGTTTTGCATGACGCCGCAGGAGCCTTTTTACCGCAAGCAGAACAAATTTTGCGCAATCCGGTGGCATTGCCCGGTTTCTAAATCGATGAGAGTTTAATATAAGGACCGCTTGGTTGCGCTGTTGCGCAGGAATGAATGCGCTTTGGGAACGGATATGCTCAGCTTTTCGAAAATCATTTTTACCGCTCTGGTCATTGTCGTCGTCTGGCAGGGCTTTAAGCTGTTTAACCGTTTCAAGCAGGTTTCAGAAAACGAACAGCCAAAGCAGACCCGCCATAAGAAGAAAAGCCAGCCAAAGACCGTGGCGCAGGAAATGGAAAAATGCCCCGAGTGCGGTGTTTACCACGCCGAAGGCAATGCCCATCGCTGCTAGGGCTAAGCTGAGCATTATTCTTGGCCAAGGTTTCGCGCCCGGTTTGGGGCGGAAAGATATGCCAATGCAAGCGACAGAACCCCAACGGCCTGTCTTCGACTTTGTGGCAACACGGGCAGATTTCATTTGAAAACCGGCACCAGATCGCTGATCTATGATGTTGCGGTGCAGTATTTTGTGACGAGCAGTGATGCAAGGGTTGCAAATTCGGTGCATCTCAGGGCTTTTGCCTTCTTGACCGCGAGGGGGCAGGGCGGTAGCTTGCCGCTCTAATTTATAGGCAACAGTAATAGTGAGTTTGCGCAATGGCGCTCGACGGGTCGCAACGTCCCCCTTCATTTCAGGAAATCATTCTTCGACTGCAAAGCTATTGGGCCGATAAGGGATGTGTCATCCTTCAGCCTTATGACTTGGAAGTCGGTGCCGGTACCTTCCACACCGCGACAACCTTGCGCGCGCTTGGACCGGAAAGCTGGAATGCGGCCTATGTGCAGCCATCGCGTCGTCCAACTGATGGCCGTTATGGGGAAAACCCGAACCGTCTGCAGCACTATTACCAGTTTCAGGTGATCATGAAGCCGTCGCCGGGCAATTCGCAGGAATTGTATCTTGGATCGCTGAAACATCTGGGCATTGACCCGATGACCCATGACATCCGCTTTGTCGAGGATGACTGGGAAAGCCCGACCCTTGGCGCATGGGGGCTTGGCTGGGAAGTGTGGTTGGATGGCATGGAAGTCACCCAGTTCACCTATTTCCAGCAGGTCGGCGGGTATGAATGTAATCCGGTGCCGGTTGAGCTGACATACGGGCTTGAACGTCTTGCGATGTATATTCAGGGTGTCGAGAACGTCTATGACCTTGATTACAATGGTCAGGGTGTCAGCTATGGCGACGTGTTCCTGCAAAATGAAATCGAACAATCGACCTATAACTTTGAAGTCGCCAACACCGATATGTTGTTCCAGCACTTCAAGGACGCTCAGGCCGAGTGCGGCGTGAATATCGAACGTGGTCTGGCATTGCCGGCCTATGAGCAGGCGATGAAAGCCAGCCATATCTTTAACCTTCTTGATGCGCGCGGTGTGATTTCCGTGACCGAACGGGCGGCCTATATCGGCCGTGTTCGGGATATGTCGAAATCCTGCTGTGAGGCGTGGCTGCGATCACGCGGCCATCTGAAAGAGGAGGCATAAGTTATGGCCGAGTTACTGCTTGAACTGTTTTCCGAAGAAATCCCGGCCCGTATGCAGGCCCGTGCTTCTGCCGATCTTTCTAAACTGGTGACCGATGGCTTTAAGGCCGCCGATCTTGCGTTTGAGACTGTCGAAACGCTGGTCACCCCGCGCCGCTTGACCCTTATCATTGGTGGTTTGCCGGAAAAACAGCCGGACTTGCGCGAAGAACGCCGTGGTCCGCGCGCCGATGCACCTGAAAAGGCGATCAACGGGTTTTTGGCGGGCAATGGTGTGACCCTTGATCAGTGTGAAAAACGCGAAATGCCCAAGGGCACCTTCTTGTTTGCGATTGTCGAACAGAAAGGCCGTGCGGCATCCGAAGTCATCAAAGAAATCGTCGAAGATGCCATGGCCAAATTGCCGTGGCCAAAATCGATGCGCTGGGCGGATCAAAAAGTTCGCTGGGTCCGTCAGCTCGAGAGTATCCTGTGCTTGTTTAACGGTAAGGTGATCCCGGTATCGTTTGGTCCGGTGACGGCGGGGGATGTGACCCGCGGCCATCGGTTCCTTGCCCCGGCAACCTTTAGCGTTGCCAATGCCTCCGAATATAAGGAAAAACTGCGCACCGCCATGGTCATGCTTGACCGTGAAGAGCGCAAGCAGGTCATCCTTGACGGTGCTAAAAAGCTGGCCGCCGACGCCGGGTTTGACCTTTTGGAAGATAACGGTCTTCTTGAAGAAGTCTGTGGTCTTGTCGAATGGCCGGTGCCGGTGATGGGCAAGGTCGATGACCTGTTTATGGATATCCCGCGTGAGGTTCTTGAAACCTCGATGCGTGAACATCAGAAATATTTTGTTGTCGAAGATAAAAACGGCAAACTTGCCGCACGCTTTATCACCGTTTCGAACATGGTGACGGCGGACAACAACGCCAAAATCATTGCCGGGAACGAACGCGTTTTGCGGGCACGTCTGCATGATGCCAAATTCTTCTGGGATCAGGATCGGAAAGTGACGCTGCAATCGCGTCTGCCGAAACTTGACAGCATCGTCTTCCACGCCAAACTTGGTTCGCTTTCCGAGCGCGTCTTGCGCCTGCGTGGGCTCGCACGTGAGCTGTCGGCCGATATCCCGGGATGTGATGTCAAACTGGCCGACCGTGCCGCTGAAATCGGCAAGGCCGATCTGGTGTCGCAGATGGTGTTTGAATTCACCGAACTTCAGGGCCTGATGGGCAAATATTACGCCGAAAATGACGGCGAAGCCCCGGAAGTTGCCAATGCCATTGCTGAGCATTATGCCCCGGCTGGTCCGTCAGACATGTGTCCGACGGACCCGGTTTCGGTAGCGCTGGCTTTGGCTGAGAAGATCGATACCCTTGCCGGGTTCTTTGCTATTAATGAAAAGCCGACCGGGTCAAAAGACCCGTTTGCGCTTCGTCGTGCGGCATTGGGTGTCATTCGTCTGGTTTTGGAAAATGGTCTGCGTTTGCCGCTACGTCGCGTCTTCGACCTCGCTGTTTCTCAGTACGATGAAGCCTTTGAACGCCTTAAAATTGAAAAAAATCGAGGCAAAGGTATGTGGGGTGATGCCGTCGTTATTCACAATGGTGAGCGCAAAGAAGTCCAAGAGCTTATGACCTTCTTTGCCGACCGTTTGAAAGTCCATCTGCGTGAACAGGGTGTGCGCCACGATTTGGTGTCTGCTGTGTTTGCGCTTGATGGCGAGGACGATCTTGTCCGCCTGCTGGCCCGTGTTGAGGCGCTTTCCGATTTTGTATCGGGCGAAAGCGGCGTCAACCTTATGGCTGGCTACAAGCGTGCGTCCAACATCCTGCGCATCGAAGAGAAAAAGGACGATACGTCCTATGACGCGGATGTTTCCGCGGATCTTCTGAGCGTGGATGAAGAACGCAAGCTGTATCAGGCGCTCATCGATGTCCGGCATACTGCCTTGCCGCTTTTGCGTAACGAGGATTATGCCGCGGCAATGACCGAATTTGCGCGGTTGCGTGAACCGGTCGATGCATTCTTTGAACAGGTCACGGTAAACAGTGACAAGGCGGACGAACGTGCCAACCGGCTTAAGCTGCTGGCGCAAATTCGGACTGCCTTGCATGACATTGCAGACTTCTCAAAGATCGAAACATAAATAGGTCGGGGTTACGGGGCTTTCCCCATCGTGGGGAGGCCCGCCAAAGGGCCTTGACCAGATGAGGAAAAGGCAAGATGACCAAATGGGTCTACGGTTTCGGTGGCGGTAACGCCGAAGGCCGATCGGATATGCGTGAACTTCTGGGTGGCAAGGGCGCAAACCTTGCCGAGATGAGCAATCTTGGGCTTCCGGTCCCGCCTGGCTTTACCATTACAACCGAAGTCTGTACGGCGTTTTATGACAATGACCGTGCTTACCCGGATGGTCTGAATGCCGAAGTCGAAACGGCACTGGCGGCAGTTGAAAAACTGGTCGGGCGCAAGTTTGGCGATGCAAGCGATCCCCTTTTGGTATCTGTTCGTTCCGGTGCGCGGGCATCCATGCCCGGCATGATGGATACGGTTTTGAACCTTGGTCTGAATGACCAAACGGTCGAAGCCTTGGCATCAGTGTCAGGTGATCGTCGTTTTGCCTATGACAGTTACCGCCGCTTCATCCAGATGTATGGCGATGTGGTGCTCGGCGTTGAGCATTACCATTTCGAAGAAATCCTTGAGATCCATAAGGAAGACAAGGGTTATTCCCTTGATACCGAAATGAGTGCCGATGATTGGGCCGAGGTCGTCCGCGATTTCAAGAAAAAGGTCGATACCGAACTTGGTCAGCCTTTCCCGCAAGATCCGCGAGAACAGCTTTGGGGCGCGATTGGTGCGGTGTTTGGTAGTTGGATGAATGCGCGTGCCAATACATATCGTCGTCTGCACAGCATCCCGGCCAGTTGGGGTACGGCAGTTAACGTGCAGGCCATGGTGTTTGGCAACATGGGCGATGATTGTGCGACAGGTGTCTGTTTCTCACGCAATCCATCAACCGGCGAAGATCGTTTTTATGGCGAGTATCTGATCAATGCACAGGGCGAAGACGTGGTTGCGGGCATTCGGACACCGGCACCGCTGACCAAAATCGAACGTGAAGAATCCGGGTCGGATTTGACGTCGATGGAAGAAGCCCTGCCGACGGTCTTTGCCGAGCTGTGCGATATCCGCGACAAGCTGGAATCCCATTACCGCGATATGCAGGACATGGAATTTACCGTTGAGACGGGCAAGCTTTATATGCTGCAAACCCGTGCCGGTAAACGGACGGCCAAGGCGGCCCTGCGTATTGCCGTTGAAATGTGCCGTGATGGCGTGATCAGCAAAGAAGACGCGCTGCGCCGTGTTGATCCCGCCCAACTTGATCAGCTTTTGCACCCGACCCTTGATCCCGAAGCCACACGTAAAGTAATTGGCATGGGGCTTCCGGCGTCCCCGGGGGCGGCATCCGGGCAGATCGTCTTTTCCTCTGAAATTGCCGAGGATTGGGCGCATAACAAGGGCCAGAAAGTCATTCTGGTGCGGATCGAAACCAGTCCGGAGGACATTGCGGGCATGCATGCCGCCGAGGGTATCCTGACATCCCGTGGCGGGATGACAAGCCACGCGGCCGTTGTGGCACGTGGCATGGGGACCCCCTGTGTCTGTGGTGCCGGTCAGATCAAGATCGATTATGCCAACAAAACCATGATTGCGGGCGGTGTGAACCTTAAGGAAGGGGATGTTATTACCCTTGACGGGGCAACCGGCGAAATCATGCTGGGCGAGGTCGCTACGCTCAAACCCGATCTTTCGGGTGATTTTTCCAAACTGATGGAATGGGCCGATGGTGTGCGCCGGCTTAAGGTCCGCACCAATGCCGAAACCCTTGATGACGCGCAAACCGCACGTGGTTTTGGCGCCGAGGGTATTGGTCTTTGCCGGACAGAACATATGTTCTTTGACCCGGCACGGATCATTTCCATGCGTGAAATGATTTTGGCCGAAACCGAACAGGGGCGCCGCACCGCCCTTGATAAGCTTCTGCCTTATCAGCGGCAGGACTTTATCGACCTGTTTCGCATCATGAAAGGCCTGCCAGTCACCATCCGGTTGCTTGATCCACCTTTGCATGAATTCCTGCCACATGGTGATGGGGAAATCGCCGAGGTTGCCAATGCGGCAGGCGTGTCCGAGGCGATTGTGCGCCGCCGGTTGCTTGACCTGACGGAGGCCAACCCGATGCTGGGCCATCGTGGGTGCCGTTTGGGTATTAGCTATCCTGAAATCTATGAAATGCAGGTGCGTGCGATCTTTGAAGCCGCGATTGAGGTTTCAAAGGATGGTGGCGATCCGGTTATCCCGGAAATAATGATCCCGCTGATTGTTGGCAAAAAGGAACTCGAAATCCTTAAAGCCGCGATCATTAAGGTTGCAGCCGAGGTCGAGGTCGAAAAATCGGCCAAGCTGACCTTCCTTGTCGGCACAATGATCGAATTACCGCGTGCAGCACTCAAAGCCGGTGAAATTGCCGAAGAAGCCGAGTTTTTCAGCTTTGGCACCAACGATCTGACCCAGACCACCTTTGGTCTGTCGCGCGATGATGCGTCGCGTTTTCTGGATACCTATATCTCCAAGGAAATCTTTGCCGGTGACCCGTTTGTGTCACTGGATCAGGAAGGGGTTGGGGAGTTGGTCAGCATTGCGGCCGACCGCGGGCGTGCGACGCGCCCCGACATCAAGCTTGGCATTTGTGGTGAGCATGGTGGGGATCCGTCCTCCATCGCGTTCTGCGAAGCACAGGGACTAGATTACGTATCCTGTTCGCCCTATCGCGTGCCGATTGCGCGTTTGGCTGCCGCACAGGCAGCCCTTGATCGCAAGTCGTCCTAAATAACAACACCGGCGGCAAGATGACCTTGCCGCCGGTGTTTTGTCTTTGTTTGATCTGGCGTTTAAAACCGGGTTACGCCGCGCTTTCTGGTAACGACACCCAATCGGGGATATTGACGGTAATTTTTGCGCCGTCGGCCAGAAGTTCATCCCCCTTAGAAACACGTTCCAGACGGATCAGAGCAAGCCCGCCATCGCCATGGACGGAGCGGATGATGCCTGCTTCCTTGTCGCCATTCATGATGGCGGTTCCCGGTGCCGGGGCGGTGCCGGTGATTGTGATGGGCAGCAACCGTTTGCGCACCAGACCGCGATATTTGGTCCGTGCGGTCAGTTCCTGCCCCATAAAACAGCCCTTTTTGAAATCGACGCCATTTAGCTCTTCAAAGCCGTTTTCAAGTAGAATGGCTTTGTCGATTTCAAGTTCTTCGCTGCCATTGGGCAGACCAAGTGACACGCGCAATTGGTGGTAAGCTTCCACATCGCTTTCGCTCGCACCGATGGCCGCCATTTCAGCCAAGCCATTTTTCGGCAGCAACACACGTGCGCCCATTGCGGTCAAACGCGGATCAACCGCCTTAATCCCATTGGCAAAGCCTGCGGTGCTGCCGGGGGTGTCGGGCAATGAAAGCGACGAAAGCGCATTCTTGCCAAACACCGCAACCACGTCATAGCTGTCGGTGACATCGGTCAGTTCGACCTTGGCGCGGAGTTTATACATGCGCAGTTTTTTGAAAAGCTCTGCGGCCCGTGCGCCGTCTTCACCACGTTCGCATTCGATCAAAAGACTGTCTTCGTCCTGCTGATAGACAAAGAAATCAAACAGGAATTTCCCCTGCGGGGACAGTAAGGCTCCGTAGCCGGATTTCTCGGCACTGATGGTTTCGATATTGTTTGATACCAGCCCTTGCAGAAAACTGACGCGGTCAGGACCGCTGACCCGGATCACGGCCCGATCCGGCAGAAGGGCGTAAAAAGTCTCGGTCATATGTATGGGCTCCGGTTTGTCGGAATGGTTTGGCCGAAATGTGGGGCAATTGCACATAATTCGCAAGCCCTGTCTCGTGAACGAAAGCCAGAGTGTGATGTAAGAAAACCCTTCATAAAACGCTGCCGAGCAGATAGAACCAAAGTTATGAAAATCTTGATGCTTGATCATTCCATCGGCTTTGATCCCAAAGATCGTGAAGCCCGCCCGCTAGGGACCACGCAGCGCGCCTTTATTGCGCTCGCCGAGGCCCTTGTTGCCCGTGGCCATAAGGTCGAAGCGCGCCGAAATGGTGGCATCGACAAGGATATGCACGGTGTTGCATGGCGACAACTTGATGCCGAATTGCCGCCCTTTGGTGGCGATGCGGTTGACACGGTAATTGCCTGGCGCGATCCGGCATTGTTAAGCCATGCGTCGATTCCGGTGGATGCAAAAACGATCCTTTGGTTTGATGGCGACCCGGTAAAATTGAATGCCGATGATCTGCGTCTGGTTCTGCATGACAAAGAAGTGCAGATCGTCTTTACAGATGATGCCCAGAAAAAAGGGTTTGAAGCCGATCTGGTGAAAAAGCCGATTGTGGTCAAACCGGGTGCCGTCACGGCCTTTACCATGGCATCAAACATGCACTGGGCGTTTGAATCACGCGAAGAAGTGGCGGTTACGGTTGCCAATACGACAACGGGGATTGCCCAGATTGTCCGCATTTGGGAAGCCTACGTTGCACCCAAGGCGCCCAAGGCAATTTTGGAAATCTATGCCTATGATCTTTTCATGGCGATGGCCGGTGAAAACGATCAGGTCTCTGACGACATAGTTGATTTGGTGCGTTCGGCGATTGATAAGGGTGTTCGGGTGTTACATCCAAAACCCGAAGGCGACATGGCCGAAACGGTGGCCAATGCGCGTGCGTTTTTGCATCACGGCAAATACGGCACCGATTATGCCGGTCAGTGGATTGTCGATGCACTTGGGGCGGCGACGCCGGTTGTGTCTTATGGCGGGATTGCCAAAACCCGTGTTGAAGACGGCAAGACCGGTTACATTGTTCCGGATGAAGCCGCATACGGCAATATCACATGGCAGCTTCTGACCGACCGGTCGTTCTTTTCCACTCAGTCTGAAGCCGCACGCAATGACCGCCGCGAATGGATTCATGTCGCCGGTGAGCTGGAGAAAATTTAAGCTGTGCGCTTGCTGTTTATCACGTCAAACCGTTTGGGCGATGCTGTCCTTTCGACATCGGTCTTACGCCATTATGTCGAAACCTATCCGGGCATAAAGGTTACCGTTGCTTGTGGCCCGGTGGCAGCGCCAATATTCGAAGCCGTCCCCAATATTGAACGCATTATTGAGATGCCAAAGCAAAAACGCGGTGGGCACTGGTGGAAACTCTGGAAATCGATTGCGCTGAACTGGTGGGACGTGATCGTTGATCTACGCGGCAGTGCGACGGCGTATGTTTTGCCGGGTTGGAAACGTGTTGTGTTGTCTGGGAATGACGATCGCGTTCACCGTGTTGAACAAATGGCCCGTATGATTGGCCTTGAAAAAGGGCTTTATCCCAAAGTCTGGGTCAATCAAAATCATAGGAAGCGCGCTTTAGAACTACTGCCTGATGTGGAGCGCAAGGTTTTTGCGATTGGCCCATCGGCCAACTGGGGTGGGAAAACATGGGCGGCGGATCGCTTTGTTGAGTTGATCGCTCGACTTCGGGCAGATGACGGGCTTTTGCCGGGTGCGCATGTGCTGTTGGTTGGCGCCCCCAGCGAACGTGAAGCCGCAAAACCAGTCATTGGTGCGGTTCCTGTGAAAGATCGAACCGTGATTTTTGGCGACGAAAACTTGTTGACCGTGCAGGCGTGTCTTGAACGCAGTGATCTCTATATCGGCAATGATAGTGGTTTGATGCATATGGCTGCTGCCGCAGGTATTCCAACGCTGGGCTTGTTTGGTCCGACACACGAAGAAAACTACGGTCCGTATGGGCCAATTACTGCACATGTGCGCACCGATATGTCTTTTGATGATATCTGGGCTTCTGGAGCGACCTGGCGATCGCACGACAGTTTGATGGACAGTCTTTCTGTCGATAAGGTGATTGATGCGGCTGGTGTGCTTCTGGCAGGCAGGGATGGAGACAGATCATGACGAACGCATTGCCAAAATTGACCGTTGTGATCACTGCTCATAACGAGGAAGACCGGCTTCCCGAATGTCTCGCGCATGTTGCGTTTGCCGATGAAATCATCGTTCTGTGCGACAAATGCTCCGACAAGACCGAACAAGTCGCCAAGGCTGCCGGGGCCAAAACCCTTGTTGGAAGCTGGGTGATGGAGGGCGAACGCCGTAACCATGCATTGGCACAGGTATCAGGCGACTGGGTGCTTGAAGTCGATGCTGACGAACATGTGTCTGAAGAACTAGCAGGTGAAATTCGTGATGTGATTGCGACCAGTGATTTCGGGTTTCACAATTTGCCGGTTGATAACTATGTCGGGGAGCGTCTTGTGCGGTATGGATGGGGATCATCTTTTGGCAAGTCAGCCTATGGTGGGTTGTTCCGGGCTGGTGGTAAGCACTGGGGGCCGCAACGTGTGCATCCAGCTGTGACATTTCAAGGCAAAAAAGGCCCGGGCCTGAACCATCCCGTGCGTCATTATGTTGACCGGAATATTTCGGACATGATCAAGCGTTTGGATAGTTATTCGACAGCACGTGCCGCCGACCTTCGAGACAGCGGCAATATCGGCACATTTGCCAATAACATCCGACGTCTGTTTTCGCGTTTTATCCGGTGTTATGTGGGGCGCAAGGGATATAAGGAAGGTGGGATTGGCTTCCTGACTGCGCTGTTTGCCGGATTGTTCCCGGTCATTTCCTACATCAAGGCCAAATACGAGGATAACTAACCCGATGGCAGGAATCGTTCTGGCCGATGACGGCATTAAATTTGACGGTTTTACGTTGTCGCAACGCCCACTGGGCGGGGCTGAAACCGCATTTATTTCCTTGGCCGAAGGACTGGCTGCGCGCGGCCATGATGTAACGATCCTTAATCACTGTGATAAAGCTCATGAAAATCACGGTGTGAAATGGCGTCCATTGACAGATGGTTTTCCGAAAACGGCTGATCTTTACATTGCCAATAGTGGGCATAAGCTGTTGGGCAAAATGCCGAGAGCCAAACGCACGGTTTTCTGGATACATAATCCGGCGGGATATTTACTGAAATGGCGCTATTTGTCGCGCCTGTGGAAGATTAAACCGGCAATCGTTTTTTCCGGTGAGCATCATTTGGCGACCTATCCGAAGTGGGCACCTTGCGGTGAACGGGTTGTGATCCCGTGTGGTATTGAAAACCGATTCATGGCTGCAGAGGTCGGGCATGAGGTACCTCAGAAACGTGCGATCTTTACATCCAATCCGTTGCGGTCGCTTGACTGGTTGGTTGATCTTTGGGCCGAGAAAGTCCATCCGCTTTCACCTGATGCCGAGTTGCATGTTTTTGCTGGCCCGCAGACTTATGGATCGGCTGGAGATGAAAAAGCCCTGCGCATGAAGACCATCCTTGATCATGCCGAAACTCTGTGTGCCAAAGGTGTCGTTCTTCGCGGTCCAGTACCGAAAACTCAGCTTCTTGAAGAAATGCGGGAAGCGCGCGTGATGCCCTATCGTGGGGATGTCGGGGAAACCTTCTGTCTTGCGTTGGGCGAAGCACAGGCGATGGGTGTTCCATGTGTTGTGCAGGAAGTCGGTTGTGTTGCCGAACGTATTGTTGATGGCCACACCGGTTTTGTCGCCAACCAAGACGACGTCTTTGCCAAGCGCACGGCTGAAATTCTCAATGATGATGATCTCTGGCTAAAACAGCATCTGGCATCGCTTGAGAAACAGCGAGGTTGGGGCTGGGGACAGGCCGCCGAGGCGTTCGAAAGGCTCATTCCGTGAGACTATGTTGCTTCAAACTGTGACGGGAAGTTGGTTTGGCGACCTGCTATGTGTTTTGCGCATCATCACGGTATGTGAAGACATAGTGGTCGAGGCGTGAGCTGATGGCAAACCGGTTGTCGGATAGGAAAGCTAGGGGGCGATTCAATTGATCACGCCGGGTGAAAGCGGTTTGCTGTCGAAACTCGAAGATGTATCTGCCTTGGCGTCAGATTTGCTCACGGTTCTTGACGACAGAGTGCTTTCAGACACATTGTCACGCAACGGTCGTAGCGCCTTTGAGGCGGACTTCACCGAAGACGTTGTTGTCGCAAAATACAAAGCTTTCTTTGACGAGGTTGCGCCTTAATGTGCGGAATTGCCGGATTTATTGCCAAAGACAGGCAAACCTTTGATCCCGAAATTCTGGATCGCTTGCGCAATGCGCTGGGGCATCGCGGCCCGGAAGGCGATGGTCGATATGTAAAAGGTCCGGTTGGCTTTATCCAGACCCGGCTGGCGATCATTGATCTTGATACTGGCGATCAACCACTTTTCCATGAAAATGGCAGCGCACTTATCGCCAATGGCGAGATTTATAATTATGTCGAGCTGCGCCAGAACCTGTGCGAAGCAGGCTTTAAAACGCGTTCAGATAGTGAAACCATCCTTCGCCTCTATGCCCGTGATGGCATAAACGGGTTTGATCAGTTGCGCGGCATGTATGCCTTTGCCCTTCATGATGCGATGGAAAATCAGGTTGTGCTGTGTCGCGACCCGTTTGGCATCAAGCAGCTTTACTATGTTGAAACGCCGGAATTCTTTGCCTTTGCGTCCGAGGCGCAGGCTTTGGTTGCGGCGGGACTGGCTGGCCGGACTGTGCGCGAAGATGCCCGTTCGGAGTTGCTTCAGGTTCAATTCACGACCGGCAGTGACATGATCCTTGATGGTATCAAGCGCCTGTTGCCAGGCGAGACGCTTGTTCTGAAAAACGGGCGTGTGGTTGAGCGACGGCGCCGGCAGGTTTTGGGTGACAAGGGTATTGTTGGGGCGCGTCTTGATGGTGCCTTGACCCAGTGGGATCGCGTGTTTGAAGAGTCTGTGCGCCTTCACCAACGTTCTGACGTTGATTATGCGATGTTCCTGTCGGGCGGGGTGGATAGTGCATCGCTTCTGGGCATGATGCATCGTTTGAACGAACGTCCGGTGACGGCCTATACCGCCGCATTTGAGGCATCGAGCGTCCATGATGAACGCGAATTGGCCCGCGAGGTCGCCAAGGCCTGCAATGCTAATCACGTTGAGGTCATGTTTTCCGAACGCGATTTCTGGACGCTTTTGCCCGAGGTTGCTGCCAAGATGGACGATCCGGTGGCTGACTATGCTATTCTGCCGACCTACAAGCTTGCAGCCGAGGCCGCACGGGATTTCAAGGTCGTTCTGTCCGGCGAAGGCGGCGATGAGCTGTTTGGCGGGTATGGCCGATATCGTTCGGTTATGCGGCCTTTATTACTGGGCGGGCGCGTCATGCGGTCAAAAGGCACGTTTGATAAGATCGATGTTCTGCGCCCCAAAGTTATTGAAGGCTGGCGCGATGGTATTGCGGCATCCGAAAGCCGCGAAAACCGTGGAAAACGTTCGCGCCTTGCGGTGGCACAGGCAGTGGACTGTTCGGACTGGTTGCCAAATGATTTGTTGATCAAGCTTGATCGCTTGCTGATGGCACACGGCCTTGAGGGGCGGACACCGTTCCTTGATCCAATGGTGGCGGACTTTGCATATCATCTGCCAGACCGGCTTAAGGTGCGGAAAGGTGTGGGTAAATTCCTGTTGCGCAGCTGGCTGGAGCGGTGTTTGCCTATGGCGCAACCCTTTGCCAAAAAACGCGGATTTACCGTGCCGGTCGGGGAATGGATTGCCGGGCAGGGTAAGCGCCTTGGCCCGCTGGTTGCCCATCAGGCCGGTGTTCTTGAAATTGCCGATCCGGTTCGGGTGGAAAAATTGTTCACCACGCCCGGCAAGAAAGAAAGTGCAGCATGCTGGCATCTGTTGTTTTACGCGTTGTGGCATCAGACCAATATTCTTGTCCAGGCGCCGGCAGATGATGTTTTTGATACACTCGCTTCTTAGCCAGCTTGATATCTTGTGAATTTCGAATGCAGATATCGGTGATTCTGGTCAAATTTGATCGCCGATAGATGGCCCGCCGTAAACAAGTGACAGGTGATCAAGGGCATGACACGGTCATGCGCGTGGAGCTGAGATTGATCAATTAGGACAGAAGGCTTTTTATGGTGAAAACATCAGCCTGGATGATCGTTCCCAATCTGCTGCGGACATTGATGCGCGGCGATGTGCCCCTGAAATCCAAACTTATTTTGCTGGCAGGACTTGTCTATTTGATCAGTCCGGTTGATCTGTTGCCCGATGTTATTGTTGGCTTTGGGTGGCTTGATGATCTTGTGATTGTGCCGCTTTTGGGATGGCTTTCCTATCGCAGCTTACCGGCACCGGTCCAGCATGATGTCGTGCCTGAAGCTGATGCCGGTGAAAACACATCACGTCGAACCGTTTTATATATGGTTGTTCTTTTGGTGGCTGTTGTGCTTGTGATTTTGCTGGGCAGCGGTGAGGGGAATCTTGCGCCTGTTTCTCCGGTTCTGTCGCAATGACGCAATGTTTACTGATCCGACCAAGGGCGCATTTGACAGCTGGCTTTGCGCACGAATACTCTTGATCCAAACAGATCATGATCGGGAGACGTTCCATGGGCGATGCATTCCGCGCACTTGTTTTGGATCAGAACGACAAGAAAGTTACAGCCGAATTCCGTAATTTGACAACTGATGACCTGCCGGATGGTGATGTCTTGGTTCGGGTCAAATGGTCGACGTTAAATTACAAGGATGGCATGATTTTAAATGGCCTAGGCCGATTGGTGCGCACCTATCCGCATGTGCCGGGGGTCGATTTTTCCGGTGAAGTCGTCTCGTCAAGTGACGCACGGTACAAGCCCGGTGATGAGGTCGTCCTGACCGGCTGGCGCGTTGGTGAAGCCCATTGGGGCGGATATGGTCAAATGGCGCGGGTAAAAGCCGACTGGCTTGTGCCGTTGCCAGAAGGACTAGACGCGGCACAGGCAATGTCCATCGGAACGGCCGGGTTTACGTCAATGCTTGCGGTTATGGCACTGGAAGAACAGGGCATCAGCCCAAAACAGGATGGCGAAGTTCTTGTGACGGGTGCCGCTGGCGGGGTTGGCTCGGTTGCAGTATCGATTTTGTCGGCCTTGGGCTATCGGGTCGCGGCCTCAACCGGGCGCGCAGAAACACACGCCTATCTCCGTGAATTGGGGGCGACGACAATTATTGATCGCAATGAGTTGACCGATACCAGCAAACCACTTTTGGCCGAACGCTGGATCGGGGCGATTGATAGTGTTGGCAGCACAACCCTTGCTCATGTTCTTTCAGAAATGAAGTATCACGGTGTTGTCGCTGCCTGTGGTCTCGCCGGAGGAGCCGACTTGCCGGGGACTGTGATCCCGTTCCTGTTGCGCGGGGTACGGTTGATCGGCATTGATTCGGTAATGTGTCCCTATGCAACCCGAATTCGGGCGTGGGAACGGCTTGCGAAAGAGCTTCCTATCGATCAGCTAAATGCCGCAACGACGAAGGTTGCGCTTCGTGATGTTGTGCCATGGGGTGAGAAGATTTTGAAAGGTCAGATCAAAGGTCGTTTGCTGATTGACGTGCAGGATTGCTAGAAGCCTTGGAACCATGCAAAATCAGATACTTTCCGATGTTCAGGCTTTGACGGAAAAATGATTTTAAACGTGGAAATTGCTGCGATGGCCGATCAACGGTTTCGAATTCTTTTGGTCGAAGATAACCCGGGGGATGCGTTCCTTGTCAGGACGTTGCTGGATGAAACCGGGGATCCGTTTGACATTGAACATTGCAGTGATCTTACCTCGGCCGTGGCTATTTTAAATGGCGATGGGCCGGGGGCACGGTTCGATGTTGTGTTGCTTGACCTGACCTTACCAGACTCATCGGGTGTCGAGACAATTCGTCGTGTGCGCAGCTGTGCCAATAGCGCCCCGGTGGTAGTTCTTACCGGTCACAAGGACGAAGAACTTGCGTTTGAGGCCCTGCAACACGGTGCGGAAGACTATCTGACCAAGGAATTTCCAGATGGTCGGACAATTCGACGTTCCATCCGGTATGCCATTGAACGTTCGCGTGCCGAACGGGCACTCAAGGAAAGTGAAGAGCGCTATCGCAAGCTGGTCGAACTTGCCCCTGAGCTGATTTCAATCCTGAGCGGTGAGGAGATTACTTATATCAATCAGCAAGGGCTCACGATCCTGGGGGCTGAGGATACGACAGAACTTGTTGGTCGCAGCTTTATGGAAATGGTTAATCCATCCAGCCGTGAAATCCTGTCAGAATATATAGAACGCTATCGCAACGGTTACAGCGGTCGGGCAGATTTTGTCATCATGTGTAACCGCCCAGATGGTGAGACAGTTGAACTGGAAGTATCTGCAATCGCCTTTACCCACGAAGGCGCACCGGCAATGTTGATGCTGGCCGAAGATGTGACGGAAAAACGCAAAGTCGAACGCCAGTTGGTCCAGACATCAAAACTTGCGACACTCGGTGAAATGGCGGCATCAGTGGCCCATGAAATGAACCAGCCGCTGAATGTTATTCGCATGGCGGCCGATACCTGTGCGCTTCAATATGATCTTGAGGCTGTAAAGCCCGCCTTCCAACGAGAACGCCTGTCTTTGATCAGCGGTCAGACCGAACGCATGTCTGAAATCATCAAGCATCTGCAAATATATAGCCGACCTGATGATGATGACTTTGCCCCGTTTGATCCCATGAAGGCCGTGGGGCGTGCTGTGGACATGATTGAGCATGATTGCCGCCTGTCGGGCATCATGATTGATGTGGTGCCACCTGCCCAGATGTGTCGGGTTAATGGCCGTCAGGTGCAACTCGAACAGGTTTTGGTCAATATGCTGACCAATGCGCGTGATGCAATCAATGAGAATGGCGATGATGCCAACAGCATTGGCGGGTTAATCCGTGTCAGTGCGATGATTGATCAAGACGAAAAGTTCCTGAAACTCGCGGTGAATGACAATGGTGGTGGTGTCCCAGAGGCGGCCATTGATCTGCTGTTCCATCCATTTTTCACCACCAAAGACGTTGGTAAGGGAACAGGGCTTGGGTTGTCGGTCAGCTATGGCATCGTCGAGGCGATGGGGGGTAAGATTGATGTGCGTAACGAAGGGGATGGGGCCTGTTTCGAGGTGACTCTACCGGTCGCCCAAATTGGGAAGGAACTCGAAGCGGACAGTGACGAACCGGTGGCAAAAAGTGCGCGAATACATGGTGACTGCGTTGATCGTGCCGGGCGTCAAGCCGTCCGGGTGCTGGTCGTTGATGACGAAATTGATGCGATGGAAATCATTGCTGCTTATCTGGAAGCACAAGGATATTCGGTTTCAGCGGCAACGAACGGTGAGGACGCATTGGCCATTGCCGGGGTTATGCCGCCGACCATTTTGATCACCGATATTCGCATGCCGCATATGGATGGCAATAGTCTTGTCAAAGCCCTGCGTGCCAGAAACCCGGGCATGCCGGTTATTGTTATGACCGGGCACCCCGGGGATGCTGAGCGACCGGTTGATGATGATGATGGTGCGGATGCACCTGTCATGGTGATGCCAAAACCCCTTGATCTTCAAGAGCTTCTTGGCATTCTTGATGAGCTTGCTGAAGTTTACGGTGAATAGAAAACCGTTGGGGCGTAAAGAAGATGGCGAACTATAATAACAACAAAGCCCGGCAAAATTGCCGGGCTTTGTTGTGAGTGCTGTCGTTTGCGTTGTGCTCAGGTCAGGCTTCCCAACCGAGCTGCATGGCAATTTTAACAGCCTGTGTACGGTTGGCGGCACCAAGCTTTTTGAAAATACCCGTCAGGTGAACTTTGACGGTGATTTCACGCACTGTAAGTTGCTTGGCTATTTCCTTGTTCGATAAGCCTTTGGTCAGCAGAGCAAGAACTTCGCGTTCGCGATTGGTCAACTGGCGCAAGGGATTGTCAGGTGACAGGCCATCCAGATCAATCTCGCCAGGACGCATTTTCGTGCCGTCATCTTCAAGCAAAGCTGATGGAATATATTTTTCACCTGACATGATCAAACGCAATGCATTGATCAGTGATTTTCCCGACAAGGTTTTTGGCAAATAGCCAGAGGCACCATGTTCGAGCGCGTTCAAAACGTCACTGCGCTTAACTGATCCAGACAGAATGACAACCGGAATTTCCGGGTGCTTTTGACGCATGACGGTCAAGCCTGAAAGGCCGTTCATCCCCGGCATGTTCAAATCAAGAATGGTCAGCTCGACTTGCGTTTCCCCATCGACAACTGAAAGTGCCTCGGCAAAATCTTTTGCTTGTGAGACCTCAACTTCCGGCGCCGCCGTTTTAAGGAAGGAAGTGATCCCGTCTCTGACGAGGTCGTGGTCGTCTGCTAGCAGGATGTTCATTTTTGTGCCGTACCCGTTTTTGTCCGAGCTTAGGACATGTGTCCGTCCGCGTCAGAAACGCGACCGCACCCAAGATACGGAATCGCGTAAATCTATAATGTTTAGTTCAAGCGTCCCCCCCGGACGCGCGCGCAGCATTCAACAAAATGGGGGGCCTGTCAAACGGCAGGATAGTTTCTGGTTTTCTGAACTATCCCATTGAATAGGGTATTATGTTCAAGGGTAGATGTTATATCGCGCTTTGCATAGTATATGGGGAGCGGAAGCAGATTTCGCGAGGTCCAAAATCAAATAGAAATCGAGATGCCCTGTCTCGCGTCGTTCCCGTTTTCGTTGTTAGACGCAATGGATTCTATCGGTTTAGGCGATTCGTCACTGACTTGCGCTGTTGCACGTTGCAAGCTTGCCTGACGGAAGGCCGCCATATCGGCACCGGACGGTGCATTAGGGGCAAGTGCTGCGTTCTGCAAGGTTGCCAGTGCGCGATCACGATCCGCCGCAGATCCGGTCATTGACACACTAACATCAACGTGCCCGCCGATTGCATATGCTTTGCCATCTGGCCCAATCTGATATTCATACTGTGGCGCTGACCCATAAGGACCCGCGGCGGCGGCATGGGCTTTTTCTTCTTGCTTGACCGCAGAATCACGCGATTGCAACTGTGCAACAATGGCCTTTTCCGCCGGATCAAGGTCTGTATTACCAGAAATACTGCTGTTCGTATTTTGACCGGCTTGTTCTTCACTGGTTTCACGCGCCTGGCGATACTCCGCACGGCTAACACCGCCCGCAACGGCTTGTGCTTCAGTCAGGGTGCGGGGATCAACGATGCGTGTCCTTGCCGCGTCACTGTCTTGGCCTGCAATTGCATAAGGTGATGAACGCTCGGTACCCGAAGATGTAACTTCGACAGCTTCGTACTCGGCCAAAACGCGCCCGTCAGCGGTTCGTGCGATCTCCTGAACATTCAGGATTACGCCCATTCCGCCGCCATTCGGGTTGGCAATGGTTTGACCGGTTGCAATCATATGAAACTGTAAACTCTAAGCTTAACGATGTACTGCATGCCTCAAAAGAATAGCAGATAATGATCATTCTGTCTTGTGCATGATTTACGGGCCAGATTTGAGGGGGGCTCGTGTCTTGCGAAAAGGGGGCCTTGCTGCTATCAGAATGACCGAATTTAAAGTGCCGCGATAGTTATCGTTCATAAACACATCAGACAGGAATTCCGAGGAACATGCTCGACTTTGCCATTCCCGCCCATGAAAAGGTGCTGGTTACCGGTGCTGCCGGTTTTATTGGATCGCACCTTTGTCTGAAGCTGCTTGAGCAAGGGACGACTGTTGTTGGCCTTGATAACGTCAATGACTATTATGACGTGAACCTTAAAGAAGCCCGTTTGGCGCGGATTGACGGCAAGCCGGGTTTCAAGTTTGTCCGTATGGACCTTGAAGACCGCGACGGTATTGCCGACCTGTTTGCAACGGAAAAGCCCACCTATGTTGTTAATCTGGCTGCTCAGGCTGGTGTGCGGTATTCAATTGAAAACCCGCATGCCTATATTGATGCCAACCTTGTCGGGTTTACCAACATCCTCGAAGGATGTCGTCATCACGGCGTGAAGCATCTTGTCTATGCATCCAGCAGTTCGGTCTATGGCATGAACACCGAGATGCCTTTCTCGGTCCATCACAATGTCGATCACCCGATCAGTCTGTATGCGGCGTCGAAAAAGGCAAATGAACTGATGGCCCATACCTATAGCCATCTCTATAGCTTGCCAACGACGGGACTGCGGTTCTTTACTGTCTATGGCCCATGGGGACGTCCGGATATGGCGCTTTTCTTGTTCACCAAGGCCATTCTCGAAGGCAAACCGATCAACGTCTTTAACCAGGGAAAAATGCGCCGCGATTTCACCTATGTCGATGACATTGTCGAAGGTGTCTATCGCTGCATCTCGACCGTGGCGGAACCAAATGCGAACTGGAATCCGGCAAAACCGGACCCGGCAACCAGCTCGGCTCCCTACCGCGTGTTTAACATCGGCAACAATAGCCCGGTTGAGCTGATGTATATGATCGAAACTCTTGAGAAGGCGCTGGGCAAAACGGCCGAGAAAAATATGCTGCCGATGCAGGATGGCGATGTTCCTGCCACTTATGCCGATGTGGATGCCTTGACTGATGCCGTTGGCTTTAAACCGGAAACCTCAATCGAGACCGGGATTGGCAATTTTGTTGCGTGGTACCGGTCCTTTTACGGATAAACGAAGTTGAAATTTGCCGCCATTTTTGTGCTGTTCGCCAATGCGTTCTCGGCGGGCATGATGTTTCTGGCCAGCGTGTTTATCTCACGCTATGGCGGCAAGGAGCTGTTTGGTTTTTTTAGTGTTGTACTTGGTGTCGTTGTAATTGGGGCAAAAGTTTCAACACTTGGCCTTGATGTTGCGATCGTAAGGTTTTTACCAAAATATAGCACTGAGGGACGGGCGGATGCTGCAGGTGGTATAAAGCGTGTCGCAATAGGGCTAACATTGGTATTTTCGTTAGTCGGCGCATTGATCTTTGGAACTATGCTGTATTACATGCGTGCATTTCCGGGGGCGGTCTCATTTACTGTGGCGTTAGCATTGCCGATGGCTTCTTTGCTGGCTGTTTTTCAGAATATCATTCGTGCAGATGGAAATGTTTCAAGGGCGGTCATTGGCGAGGCTGTCGTGCGACCGGCAACGTTTATGGTATTTCTGGTTGCTGTTCAGTTTCTTTTCTATGACGGATTAGGGAACTTTACCGTAGGATTGGGTTACACATTTGCCCTGACAGCTTCCTTAGTTACTGTAATTGTGCTTGTTGTCTTGGGTAAAAAGGTTAATTGGGCTGGCGATTTCAGTTTAGCTTCGGATGATTTCCGGCAATGGTTATCTCATGGCGTAAATCTTTTGCTGTCTGAGTCTGCGACAGCACTGCTGAACCAATCCCCTATTGTTCTTGCAGGTATATTGCTCTCTGCGGCCGAAGCCGGTGAAATGAGTGCGGTCATTCGTTTAGCAATGCTGGTGATTTTTGCTCTGACGGCCGTGCAATCCATTATAACGCCGTTCCTGTCGCGTGCGATGTCCAATAACAATACAGACGAACTGCAGGCCCTTGTTGCCCGGGCGACTGGATTTACAATGGCCGTCGCATTGCCTGTGTGTGGAATCTTTTTTGCCTTTGCTCCAGAGCTTCTAGGCTTTTTCGGCGAAGGGTATGTTCAAGCTGTTCCGTTGCTTCGCATCATGCTCATGGCATATTTCCTCTACGCTGCTGCGGGGCCAGCCGTCTCCCTTATGACGATGACAGGTCAGCACAAGGTTGCCCGAACCGTAATCTGTTGGGCGGCTGTAATTATGATGTTGGCAGGTGCTGCTGCCATGAGTTTTGGTGGTTTGACACTGGCGGTTTGGGTTTCAGGTGCAGTGGTCGCAATTTACCCCCATGTATTGGCTGTATTATGTCGTTCCCGGTTGGGCGTTGATCCAACTGTATTGTCGTTGCGATTTCTGGTTCGCTCAAGCATTTGATCTCTTAGCTCTGGCGTGTTGAATGGCGATAGCGTCGATCATTTCAAATGTAATTTGGAGAGTGCAGCTTCATTGCCTTTTTCAGTATTCCCTCAAGTCCTTTTACGGGAAACGGCTAAGCGCAATGCCCGTCAATGATATAGGTTTTCATCTCATATCTGTTACGCCTGTTCCATAAGGCCGAGAAGGTAGCTTTGCATTTCATTGATATTGTTTTGCTGGCGGCGGTAGAGCTCTTCTTGTCTCGTGAGGTTTGATTGCGCCTCCGCCAGTCGGCTTTGATATGCTTGCTCGACGTTATGGTCAGGATACCAGCGTTCTGAAAACTCCCCTCGTGTTGGCGCATTTTGGTTATTGTAGCGGTGAACATCGACATTGGGATAATGGCGCGATACGGCATCTGTAATATAGTCCACGCGCGCTTGCCCTCTCAGGCCTAGCAAGTCTGCCTGATCATTGAATTTCCGCATATAGCTTCCGGCATCATGCGTTACCAAGCCTCCATTTTTGTAGACGTATCCCAGAATCTGATCCCCGTTGGAAAACACTGTCCTAACGTCTGACTGCGTATCGGGATGGTTTGCTTTTGTGTTTTCAACACTTCTTTGTGCATGCTCCAGCGCGGTCTCAACAGACTCGCGCAGTCGCGGGATAATGGTCTGCTGACCTTCAAGCCACTTTTCAAAGGTGGGGATCGCTGCTTCATACTGATCGGCGGAAATTTCGGTGGCAATACTGCCGTCTTCATTTTGGATCTTGCGTGGGGTGTATCCGTCCTCACGCATTGCTGCGATACGTTCGCGCATCGGTGCATAGGACTTTTCGTAGTATTGCTTGAGATACGGACGCATTTCCGGGTCGGAATACATTTCCTCGCTGAACGATGGATGTGTCGCGTTTGAGGAAGGTGACGTTGCCGTATAGTGCGATACTGCAGAGCCAGCGTTATAGGCATTTGTTTGGATGGTCATAGTGCGCTCCTCTATCATGTAGAGTAAGAAGGTGGAGCAATTTCTATGCCATTTTTTGCACGTAAAAGTTGTCAAAAGTGTCGGGGAAACTAGTGTAAAGCTATACCAAGGGGACGCAAGCCTATCAAAAGAATAGGCAGAAATTGCAGCTTGAACACCCAAAAGGTTTGAGCAGCCAATAACGCATGGGACCTGGATCAAAAGATTATATTTGGAAAATGGTGCTGCCGGAGAGATTTGAACTCTCGACCTCTCCCTTACCAAGGGAGTGCTCTACCCCTGAGCTACGGCAGCCTAAGCAGGCCGCTTAACGGGCAAATGGTGCTGCTGGGGAGATTTGAACTCCCGGCCTCTCCCTTACCAAGGGAGTGCTCTACCCCTGAGCTACAGCAGCATTAAGCCCTTTGCGGTGCGGGCGGGTTATAGGCCACGTATCCGTATTTGGTCAAGTCCGAAATAGGCGAAGTTTTTCGAATGTTTAAACATCGCAGCTTTTTGCCCTGTTTTCGTCAAGATCGGCTGTAATTTTTCGCCTGCTGTTTTATAACGTCCCAACATCTTCCCGATCATATCAACCGGAAACCGGATCACATTATGACTGCAAAGAAATCCGACATCCGCCCGGCGGTGAATGCGGAACGTCAAAAGCGCGAAGCCGAAGCCCTGCGCGCCAATCTGGCCAAGCGTAAACAGCAGAAGCGCTCACGACAGGATGCCGGGGAGGCGACAGAAAAAGACCGTCCCCAATCGGATGATGAGAAGAATTAGACATCCGCCACAGGTATCGTTTGGTTGATCTTCATGCTGTGTGGCGGGTAAAACGAATATCGCAAGATGGCGCAGTGTCGCGCAGGGACCTTCACAGCAAACAAGGGTGGTAAAATGTCGGTAAGACCTGATCACTGGATACGCCAAATGGCGCAGGAAAAAGGCATGATTGAACCGTTTGTTGACGGCTTCAAACGTGATGGCGTGATTTCCTATGGGGTCAGTTCCTATGGCTATGACGCCCGGGTTGCTGACGAGTTCAAGATTTTCACCAATGTCGACTCGGCGATTGTCGATCCCAAGGATTTTTCCGATGACGGGTTTGTTAACCGCAAGACCGATTGTTGTGTGATCCCGCCCAACAGTTTTGCCCTGGCTCGGACAGTGGAATATTTCCGCATTCCGCGCGATACACTGGTGATCTGCCTTGGCAAGTCGACCTATGCGCGGTGCGGTATCATCGTCAATGTCACCCCGCTTGAGCCGGAATGGGAAGGGCATGTGACATTGGAGTTTTCAAACACCACACCGCTTCCGGCCCGCATTTATGCCAACGAAGGGGCGTGCCAGTTCATTTTCCTGAAAGCCGAAAGCGAATGCGATACCTCCTATGCGGATCGCGCAGGAAAATATATGGGCCAAAAAGGTGTCACACTGCCGCGCCTGTGATAAAGGCATGACAACATATTCGGCGGTGATACGCCAAGACACGGTTTTGCTGCGCGCAAAGACGCAGCACAATGAGGATTGAATGGACAAGATCAAGATTTCCGGTGGTCGCCGGCTGCAGGGTAAAATCGCTATTGGCGGTGCAAAAAATGCGGCCTTGCCGTTGATGGCGGCAAGCCTTTTGACCGATGAGACGCTGACACTCTCAAACCTGCCGCATCTGGCCGACATCACGTCGATGGCGAATTTGCTGGCCCAACATGGTGTCGCGCTGCATCTCAATGGTCATGCACCCAATGGCGGGCATACGGGCCGCGTTCTGGAAATGACCGCCAAGGAAATCATCTCTACGACCGCGCCTTATGATCTTGTGCGCAAGATGCGCGCATCGGTTCTGGTTCTGGGGCCGATTGTCGCACGTTGTGGTGTCGCCCGCGTTTCGCTTCCCGGTGGTTGTGCGATTGGCAACCGTCCGGTTGACCTGCACCTTAAGGCACTTGAAGCCATGGGGGCGGAAATCCACCTGACCGAGGGCTATATCGAAGCCCGCGCACCAGAAGGTCTCAAGGGCGGGCATGTTCTGTTCCCGCAGGTGTCTGTTGGTGCGACGGAAAATGCCCTGATGGCGGCATCCCTTGCCGATGGTGTTGTGACCATTGCCAATGCGGCCCGCGAACCCGAAGTTTCCGATCTGGCCCATTGCTTGGTTGCGATGGGGGCCGAGATCGAAGGCATCGGCACCGATACGCTTAAAGTCACCGGTAAGCCGCGCCTGCATGGGGCGGAATACTCGGTGGTACCTGATCGGATCGAAACCGGCACCTACGCGATTGCCGCGGCAATTACCGGGGGCGATATTGAACTGACCGGTACGCGGCTTGAGCTGATCGACAGTCTGGTGGATGCCATGCGCAAGGCCGGAGTTGAGATCGAAGAAACCGACGATGGCATGAAGGTACGCGGCAACCGCGCGACGCTTCGCGGCGTTGATGTCATGACCGAACCTTATCCCGGTTTCCCGACTGATATGCAGGCGCAGTTCATGGCGCTGATGTCGGTGGCCAATGGCGCATCCATGATCACAGAGACGATTTTTGAAAACCGTTTCATGCATGTGCCGGAACTCAGCCGCATGGGTGCGGACGTCAACGTCCATGGTCGTTCGGCCATTGTGCGCGGCAGTGCGAAGCTGTCGGGGGCCGAAGTGATGGCAACCGATCTGCGTGCGTCGGTATCAATGGTGCTTGCGGGCTTGGCAGCCGAGGGGGAGACGGTTATTAACCGTGTCTACCATCTTGATCGCGGCTATGAGCGACTGGAAGAAAAACTGAGTTCCTGCGGGGCGCAGATCGAACGTGTCCGGGTGCCGGTCTAAAGCCGGTTCGTGATTGGATTGCGATCCGGACAGTAAATAACGCGTAAGGCGACTGATTGATGAGTGACGAAAAGCTGGTGCTGGCCCTGCCAAAGGGGCGCATTCTTGACGAGGTAATGCCGCTGGTCCGATCCGCCGGGATCGAACCGGAAGCCGCATTTGATGATCCCAAATCCCGTGCGCTTCGGTTTGCCACAAATCATCCGCATATCGATATCATTCGCGTGCGCAGCTTTGACGTTGCAACTTTTGTTGCCTTTGGTGCCGCCCATATCGGGGTGTGCGGCAATGATGTTCTGATGGAATTTGACTATCCCGATATCTATGCGCCGCTTGATCTTAATATCGGGCATTGCCGTCTGGCTGTGGCCGAGCCCGAAGAAATGATTGACGGTGATGATCCATCGCGCTGGTCGCATGTGCGTGTTGCGACCAAATACCCCAATGTGACGCGCAATCATTTTTCCAAACGCGGTGTTCAGGCCGAATGCATCAAGCTGAACGGCGCGATGGAACTGGCACCGACCCTTGGTCTGTGCCGCCGCATTGTCGATCTGGTATCGACGGGCAATACGCTTAAGGCCAATGGCCTGCGAGAGATTGAACATATTGCCGATGTGACGTCACGCCTGATCGTCAACCGGGCCGCGCTTAAAACCCGCCCGACCGATGTTCAGCCATGGATCGACCGTTTCTCCGAGGTGCTCAATGCCGCTTAAGCTTTCCATTACCGATGCCGGGTTTGAGGAAGATTTCGTCAAACTTCTCGGCATGAAGCGCGAATCTGATGCCGATGTGGATGCGGCTGTTGCCAACATCATTGCCGACGTGCGCGCACGTGGTGACGAAGCGGTATGTGAATATACCAACCGCTTTGACCGTCTCAATATTGATGCCAGTGGTATGGCGGTGACGGCGGCCGAGGTTGATGCTGCCTTAGACGAAGTTGATGCCGATCTGCTCAAGTCGCTGGAACTGGCGGCAACGCGCATTCGCTCCTACCACGAAAAGCAGATGCCAACCGATGAACGCTACACCGATGAAACAGGTGTTGAGCTTGGCTGGCGTTGGCGGGCTGTGTCGGCGGCGGGGCTGTATGTCCCCGGTGGTTTGGCATCTTATCCGTCATCGGTTCTGATGAATGCCATCCCGGCCAAGGTTGCCGGGGTTGAGCGTCTTGTCATGGTGGTACCAACCCCGGACAATAAAATGAACCCGCTGGTGCTGGCTGCGGCCCGCATTGCCGGTGTGGACGAGATTTACCGCATCGGTGGTGCGCAGGCGGTTGCGGCCCTTGCCTATGGCACGCAAACCATTAAGCCGGTTGATAAGATCGTTGGCCCAGGTAATGCCTTTGTCGCGGCGGCAAAACGCCGCGTATTCGGGCAGGTAGGCATTGATATGATTGCCGGTCCGTCGGAAATCCTTGTGGTGGCCGATGGTTCCAACGATCCAAGCTGGGTGGCGGCAGACCTTTTGTCGCAGGCTGAACATGATCCGGTTGCGCAATCGATCCTGATCACCGATGACGCCGGTTTTGCCGACCGTGTGCAAGTCGCGATTGACGCGCATCTGGAAAAATTGCCGCGTGCGGAAATCGCCGGGGCAAGCTGGCGCGACTTTGGTGCAATTGTCTTGGTGGAAAATCTGTCGCAGGCTCCGGCCCTTGTGGATCGGATCGCCCCGGAACATCTGGAACTGGCGGTGGATGACCCGGACGCACTGGCAGAAGACATTCATCATGCCGGTGCGATTTTCCTGGGTCGTTACACGCCAGAAGCCATTGGTGACTATGTTGCCGGGCCAAACCACGTCCTGCCAACCGCCCGTTCGGCACGGTTTTCTTCCGGTCTTGGTGTGCTTGATTTTGTTAAGCGGTCATCGCTGATCAAATGCACCCCGGAAAGCCTGGCCAAGATCGGACCAGCGGCAATTGCGCTTGCGGAAAGTGAAGGTTTGCAGGCACACGGACTTTCAGTGGCGATCCGGTCAAACCAGATGTAAGCTGTGTTATGCTGTTGCAGTGCAGCGTGTAAGGGGACCGCAGGGAGAGAGCCATGGCAAAGAACCAATGTATCGCTGGTATCTATCTTGACGAAAAGTACAAGGTGCGTCGCCGTCCCGAGGTCGAACACGAACAGGCTGTGGCGATTTATGATCTGCTCGAAGACAACCATTTTGAGCCTGCTGGCGGGTTCGAAGGGCCGTATTCGGTACATATGCGCATCGAAGAAAACCGCATCTATATGGATGTGCGCGGCGATGATGACAGTGAAAACCTGACCACCATTCCCGTGCCATTGTCGCCGTTTCGCCGCATCGTCAAAGATTACTTCATGATCTGCGAAAGCTATTATGACGCGATCAAAAAGGCCAGTGCATCACAGATCGAAACCATTGATATGGCGCGCCGCGGATTGCACAACGAAGGCTCAGAGCAATTGCGCGAGCTTCTGGCTGAGAAGGTGACAGTTGATGAAAATACTGCACGTCGCCTGTTTACCCTGATTTGCGTCCTTCACATCCGGGGTTAAGGCACAGTGGCAGAAGAGCTTCCCGGATCGGTTCTCTTTGCCTGTAGTTTCAATGCCGTTCGTTCGGTGATGGCGGCAGCCATCATGCGCCATTATCACGGGACGCGTATTTATGTCGAAAGCTGCGGTCTGCGCGCTGGTGAGGTGGATGGTTTTGCCATTGCTGTGATGGATGAAATCGGTCTGGACATTTCCTCATACAAATCCAAAACGTTTGATCAGCTTGAAGACGGGTTCTTTGATCTCATCATCACCATGTCACCAGAAGCCCAGCACCGTGCGGTCGAAATGACCCGTACCATGGCCTGTGATGTGGAATTCTGGAACACCTTTGATGCCACCATTGTCGAAGGATCGCGTGAAACGCGGCTTGAGGCCTACCGTCAGGTGCGCGATCAGATCAAAAAGCGCATCCTCGATCGTTTCCCGGTCGGACCTTCGCCAAAAGTCTGATTATTTGTTTTGGGCAAGATCGGTGAACGCGTCACCATCAAGAACAAAGATCTTTTCATCATCGGCAGGACGCATGCCGAGTTTTTCATAGAACCGCTGACCGATGATGTTTTGGGCATCAACTGACAGCCTGATATAGGTTTTGCCTTGCGCATGCGCCTGTTTGGCAACGGCTTGAACCAGATTGCGTGCAAGGCTGCCCCCGGGCTGTGCCCCGCGATGAGATGGGGCGACATAAAGGTCCTGAATATAAAGCCCAGCCTGTCCACGGAACGTTGAATAGCTGGGGAAATACAGACAAAGCGCAACCGGAGTGCTGTTTTCGGTCGCGATCATGGCCTCAAAGGCGGGGGCATTTCCAAACCCGTCCCGGACAAGATCGTCTGGACTGCTTTTAAATTTGTCCTCGCATCCGGTCGCAGCAGCAATCTGAAACAGCATTGCATGAAGGGCCGGGGCGTCATCCTTTTGTGCCAGACGGATGTCAGGTTGGTTCTTTGTCGACATGGCGGTTGGTTCCAAAGGGCTAGGGTCAGGACCTATTAATGCGAAAGAATCCAGACAATAGAACCGATTAGGCACCCCAGAAAAGAGCCAAAACCGCAGGCAATCATCATAAGCCGTCGCAACACGGGCCTATAAACGCGTAAACTACCGTTGCCATGCCATGTCTGCAGTGCTGGAACGCCGAGGGGGTGGTGTGAAAGGACTTGACCTTTTGCCCGGTTCAGAGCAGTTTGCGCCCCACCGGTATTTTGATATTGCAATACGAAAGCTAGGAGTCACATGGCTAAAGAAGACGTTATCGAGTTTCAGGGCACTGTCGTTGAACTTCTGCCCAACGCGATGTTCCGCGTGAAGCTGGACAATGACCACGAAATCCTTGCTCATACCTCGGGCAAAATGCGTAAGAACCGTATTCGTGTTCTCGCAGGGGACCGTGTCAGCGTCGAAATGACCCCTTATGACCTGACCAAGGGTCGTATCACCTTCCGTTTCAAGTAATCTGAAACCTGTTTACAGCGTAAATTGACCTTGTCTGGCGTGCGGTTTACCTTTGCGCCCAAGGGAAATTTTTCTGTGTATGGAACGCGTGTGACAAGGTCACATCGCGAACCAAGGGTAAAGATCCGACATCCGGGAGCCGCGTCTTGTCGAAACTGATACTGGCCTCTGCATCGCCGCGCCGTCTTGAGCTGCTTGCGCAGATCGGAATTGTGCCAGATCAGGTTGCCCCAGCGGATATCGACGAAACGCCAGCGGCCGACGAAAGTCCGCGCCGACTTGCCTTGCGCCTTGCCGAAGAAAAAGCCCGTGCCGTTGCCAAAAGCAATGGCGGGGCTTTTGTCCTTGCAGCCGATACTGTTGTTGCCTGTGGAACCCGCGCGCTGGGCAAGGCATCTGATGAACGCGAAGCGCGCAAATTCCTGACCCTTCTTTCTGGTCGTCGCCATCGTGTTTACGGCGGTGTCTGCCTGATTGCGCCGGATGGCACTGAGCGGTCCCGCGTGATCGAAACACAGGTTAAATTCCGGACCCTCGGGACCGAAGACCTTGACCGTTATCTTTCGCATGACGAATGGAAAGGCAAGGCAGGTGCCTATGCCATTCAGGGCCATGCGGCGACCTTTATCAAGGCGATTTCCGGCTCCTATTCCAATGTCGTCGGGCTGTCGCTCTGTGAGGTGGACGGCCTCCTGCGTGGTCTTGGCTACCCCGTCAAAGAGGTCTGATCATGACGGCTGGCGTACCCCCCAAAGGCCGCCTGCTGATTGACGCTGTTGCGCTTGAACGGCGCATTGCCCTTATTGAACAGGGACGCCTTTCGCGTCTTTGGATTGATCGCGGTGGGCCTGCACGGTTTGACCTTCATCTTGGCCGGGTGTCAAAGGTTTTGCCGGAAATGGCGGCGGCGATGGTGGCCCTTGAGGGGCTTGATGACGGTCTGTTGCCCTTTGATCGCTATACCGGGCCACTTCATGAAGGCCAATGGGTGCTGGTGCAAATTTCCCGGCTTGGCTTTGAAGACAAGGGTGTGAAGCTCACCGGGCGGATTGCCATCGAAGGGCTGGGCATGATCCTGCGCCCGCACGGCAAACAGATCGAACTTCCCCGGAAACTTAAGGACGAAGGCCGTCGCGCCGATTTGGCGCGTCACCTCAAATCGCTTCAGGCCGAAGATGATGGCATCATGCTGCGCAGTCATGCCCTTGAGTGGGACGGGGCAGCACTGTCGGGCGAATATCAACTGTTGCGCCGCCAATGGCAGGCCGCGACCGCAGCGCTGGCTGATCCCAAAAAACCACAACGGATATCGCCTGCCCAGTCTGAGGTCGATCAGATGATCGAACGCCATCTGATGGCGGGGGGCGCATGCGTCGTCGATGGAACGAATGAATTTGTGCGCCTGCGCGGCATTTTAAAGGCCCGTGGTGTGTTAGACGACAATCTTACCCGTCACACTGGGACGCAGCTTTTGTTTGGTGCCAGTGATCTTGAAATCGATCTTGAAGACGAGATGAACATTGCGTTGTCGTCACGGGTGGAACTTCCCGGTGGCGGCTGGATCGCGATTGACCCGGCAACCGCCCTTTGTGCGATTGATGTGAACGCTGGTGGGGCCGATGCAGGCCGCGATAGTGAAGCCCGCGCGATTGAGCTCAATGCCCGTGCGGCCATAGAAATCGTTCATCAAATCCGCTTGCGCAATATTGGCGGATTGATTGTGATTGACCCCTTGCGGGTGAAATCGCGTGCCGGACGTGACAGGTTTGAAGCCGTGCTGCGCGAAACTTTCGGGGCCGAGCTTGATGGTTCGGTTCAAATTGGTGGGTTTACGCGACTTGGTCTTTTTGAGTTTAGCCGCCAGCGGTCTGGCGAATCGCTTGCCGAGCGGATGCAGGTAAAGTCAGATACACGCAGACTTTCAAACCAAACGGCGATTAATGCGGTCATCCGTCATGTGATTGGTGACTGTCGCAACGGTCTCGTCGGGGCGGTTAAGCTTTATGTGGCTCCGGTGATTGCCGAACGACTTGCATTGAATGAAGATGGTGCAGATATCTTGCGAAATGAATTGGGGGTTGACCCTGAAATCATCGCAGACCCGATGCTAAGTGAAGATGCCTACCGGTTGGAGAAAAAGACATGACAGAAAAAAACACAGCAAAAACAGCAGGGTCGGGCTGCCCTGTTTGTGACAAGCCGGTTGAAGAAAAATACAAGCCGTTCTGCTCGAAACGCTGTGCCGATCTTGACCTTGGGAAATGGTTGAATGAAAGCTACGCAATTCCCGCAGCTGAGCCGCCCGAGTATCTCGAAGACCTTGAAGATGAAGAAGAATTTTAACGGGAAAAAAAATGCGATTTGAGTCTGGACAAGCCCCAAAGGAGTTTGTATAACCCGGCTCGTTCCGCAGGGGACACTCTGGAAACAGAGATGAAAGATTAAGATGCCCAGATAGCTCAGTTGGTAGAGCAGTGGACTGAAAATCCGCGTGTCGGTGGTTCGAACCCGCCTCTGGGCACCATCTTTCATAAAACAAAAAAGACCCGGCTTTTATGGCCGGGTCTTTTTGATTCCAGACTGATTTTATATGGTGCGGTCACAGGCAACTCTGTCTGAATTTTGCAAAGAGATCGCACTAGAATCGCCTTGGCTTTTTGAAAAGCAAGGTGGTGGTGAAGAAAATATCCTGATCAGCGACCATCATATGTTCACAAAGTTCGCAAGAAACGAACCTGTTTCGAACAAAACGAGTTCGAATGAAAAAGACGCTCTGTGCGAGATGTGACTTGCTATCTTATGCCTTGATTTGACGAGGGGTTTAGGGCTTTTGTTGCGGAAATTTGACAATCCGCTACGATCATTCCGGCATGTGATTTCAACCCGCTGAAACATAAAAACGTTTATGACATGAGGGTTTGGTGAAATCCGCTGTGCTGCAAGAGCAATACGCCTAGGGGACCCAAAATGGCCGAGAAGCAGATCGAAATCGAACTGAAACTTCGGATCGATCCAAAGCACGTTTCGCGTTTGCGTCAGGCACCCGTCTTACGCGAGGTCAAAGAAGGCCGTCGCATCCAGACGACCCATCTGGTTTCCATCTATTATGATACGCCCAAGCTGTCGCTGGCGCGCAAGGGGCTTGCCATTCGGGTGCGCAAGATTGGGACGCAGGGCTGGGAGCAAACCGTTAAGGCCACCAATGGCCTGCGCGAAGCCTTGCCCGCACGTCACGAATGGACAGTGCCGCTTGAAGACGGCGCACTTGATCTTGAGAAATTTACCGACAAGGACGTCAAAAAGCTTCTGAGCAAGTTTGCCAAGAAGAAAACCATCGACCGGATTTTTGAAAGCGACCTTAAACGCAGTGCCGTTGATCTGACTTACCGTGATGCGGTGATGGAAATGGCCATAGATCAGGGTGTTGTGCGCGCCGGTGAGGCCGAAGTGCCACTTTCCGAAGTCGAGTTTGAATTAAAAGATGGCCATCCCGCCGCTTTGTTTGACTTGGCACTAGAGCTGCAACGCACTGTTCCCTTGCTGTTGAGCATGCGGTCTAAAGCATCGCGCGGTCGGGATTTGTACCTTGGCACGGAGACACGCTTTTATAAGCCAGACGCGGTTGCCCTGACAGCTGATATGTCGGCCGAAACAGCCTTTCGAGCCGTCCTTGCGCAGGGGCTTCGGATGATCCTTGGCAATGAGATTTGTGTGCGTCAGGACCTTCATGTCGAAGGCTGCCATCAGATGCGGGTTGGCATGCGCAGGCTGCGGGTGGCGTTTAATCTGTTTAAAAAGAACCTGCCTCATGGCGAGGCGGTTTTGCTGAGGCGGTTGTTAAAGACGTGTAGCAAGGGACTTGATGCCTTGCGCGATTGGGATGTGTTTCTTGGCGAAACCTTGCCCCTGATCGAAGAACGGTTTGTCGAAAATGCAGGCGTTGCCGAGTTGCGTAAAGCTGCCGAGATTGAACGTCAAAAGGCGTTGGTCGCAGCACATGACATGCTCGATAGCCCGGAATATGGGCAGCTTCTTTTGATCCTTGGCGCATGGGCCAGCTATTCGCGCTGGGCATCCGGGGCCAGTGCATCACAGATGAAAGCCATGGCTGCCCCGATTGGCAAGATGGCCGAGCCATTGCTGGAACGGGTTTATAAACGTGTTACCCGTCGCGGCGACAACATCACTGTGTTGACCACGCCACAGCTACATGCGCTGCGTCTTGATGTTAAGCAGATGCGCTATGGCACCGATTTCTTTGGCGGTGTCTATGGCAGTAAGAAGGTCAAAAAGTTCCGCAACGGCCTTGTCGCCATGCAGGATATTCTTGGTGAGTTGCAGGATGCAGCCGTGGCTGAAAAACGGCTGATGTCACTGGCGCCAAAACTGTCAAAAGAAGGACTGGTGGCCATCGGGCTGGTATCTGGGTGGTATGCCGCACGTGTTGACCATGAACTGGACGGTCTTGGCATGGCCTGGAAAGAGTTCGCAGAACGCAAGTTGTTCTGGAGTTGACGGAGACTATGTTGCGCGGTTTCTAATCGATGAAGGCTGCGGGGATTACGTCGCAGCCTTTTTCATGTCCTGATAGGCCGCCAAAGCCCGCTCACGGCCTTCTTTCAAACCGATCAAGGGTTCGGGGTAGGACTTGCCCAGCGTGACGTCAGCAGCCTTGAGGATCAAAGGCGATGCTTCCCATGGTTTGTGGATGTATTGATCAGGCATGTCGCGCAGTTCCGGCACCCACTGGCGAACATATTCGCCTTTGGGGTCAAATTTTTCACCCTGAAGTACGGGGTTGAAAATGCGGAAATAGGGGGCGGCATCCGCCCCGCATCCGCCGATCCATTGCCATGAAAATGCATTGTTGGCCGGGCAGGCATCGACAAGTGTGTCGTCAAACCATGCCAGCCCGTCGCGCCAATGGATCAACAGATGTTTCACCAGAATGGATCCGACAATCATCCGCACCCGGTTGTGCATGTATCCGGTATGCCAAAGTTCACGCATGCCGGCATCGACGATGGGAAAGCCAGTTTGACCGCGCTGCCAGGCGGCCAGATCGTCGGGGGCATCTGACCATGCAAAGTTGCTGAACTTATCTTGCAGCGGCTGGGTTCGAAGGTCTTCGGCGTGAAACAGGATATGATGGGCAAATTCCCGCCATCCCAGTTCGGATATAAACTTGGATGCAGTTTTGCCTTTGCCGGGATTGGCATCGGCAAAGTGGTTTGCGGTGTGCCAAACCTGAAACGGGCTGATTTCGCCAAAGCGCAAATGCGGTGAAAGTTCGGACGTCACCCGGTGATCCGGGCGGTCGCGCAGATCGGCGTAATCTTGTAAGCGATCATCAATGAAATCAAACAACTGATCCATCGCGCCCTTTTCACCGGGCGTAAAGCGCTCAGAAAGCCCCTCGGCCCAGTCAAACGGCTTGGGCGACAGATCCAGTGTTCGAAGGTCAACCTGACCTTTGATGTCTTGATCGCAAAGCGTGATGGTTTCAGGTGCTTTAAACGGCGCACGTGGGTGGCGGTGGGGCTTTTTGGCAGGCGCGCCAGAACGGGCTAAAGACCTTGAAATCAGTTCCGCCACCGGTTTTGACTTCCCACGGTTCAAACAGAAGCTGCGCCTTGAAACTTTCGCATGTAAGGCCGCGATCCATCATGGCGGCCTTGATTTCGGTGTCGCGCGTGATCGATGGCTTGTCATACAGCCGGTTCCAGAACAATGCCCCGACCGGCTGGCTTTCAATGATGGTATCAAGGATACCCGACGCCTTGCCGGTAAACAGCCGTAAGGCCGGATTTTCAATCATGTTAGCGCTAACATCGCCAAGCTCTGCAATGGCGCGGTCAAGTACCAATAGGCTTTTTTCAAGCCACCACCGGGTTGCCCCGCCAAGCTGATCTGAAATCACCGGATCAAGGATGAATAGCGGTAAAACAACCCCGTCATTTTCGCGCGCCCATTGGGTTGCTGCGCGTAAGGCCGGATTGTCGGCCAAACGCAAATCATTGCGAAACCACATGATGGCGATTGGACGGTCAGTCATTGATATCCTTAAAGATCGTCTTGGAATTTCGACAGAAAGGTGAGAGAGCGTCTCGACTGTGACAGCGTATAGAGGGGGTGCCGAGCCGCTCTCTCTGGCTTAGGGTACATTAAGAGGTACGTTCCATGATCGTGATCAGTTCACCAAAACTTTGCGTCAGGGCATTTTTGTTCCAACCGGCAAATCCCAGCACCAGCCCCTGCGGCAGGTTGGGGCGGTTCTGGGCCGATTTATCGTGGAAATAAGACGACAGCGCGCGACAATCAAGCCCGGCCTTGACCATCTTTTCCTGCAAAAACATGTCGTCATGCCCGGCGATAAGTTTTGTGCAGAAATGCAGTCCACCGTCTGAGGGCATGATAGAAAGTGTCCCCGTCGCACGATCCGCAATCAGGTTTTGCAGATGTGTGCGCCGTTCGCCGTACCGCAGGCGCATCTTGCGCACGTGACTGCCAAAATGGCCGTCGGCGAAAAACGCGGCAAGGGCGGCCTGTGCGGTTGGGGCGGGGACCCCGTCGGCAAAGCCGCGCATACCGCGAAAGGCCGGGATCAAGGTACGCGGCAAAACAAGATAGCCAAGCCGGATACCGGGAAACATGACCCGCGAAAACGTGCCGACATAAATCACCCGGTTGTGGGTATCAAGCCCCTGTAAGGATGACAGCGGTGGCCCGTCATAGCGGTATTCGCTGTCGTAATCGTCTTCGACAATCCAGGCATCATTGGCATCCGCCCATTGCAATATGGCCAAACGCCGGGCGAGTGACAAGGTCGTGCCCAATGGGTAATTGCGCGATGGGGTTGTGACCACGATCCGTGCCGGGGATGATGTGTTTGAAAGCAGATCAACGCACAGCCCTTCGTGATCGACGGGGATCGCCTGAACATCGGCACCACTGGCGGCAAGAACACCGCGTATGCCCTCGTAGCCAGGGTCTTCGGTGGCGATGACATCGCCGGGATCGACGAGTGCACGGGCAATCAGATCAAGCGCCTGCTGCGCGCCAGATACAATCATCACCTGATCGGCATCGCAATTGACCCCGCGCGACTGGCGTAACCATTTTGCGATTTCATGGCGCAATTGCGAAAGGCCAAGCGGATCATCGGGGATCGTCAGATCAATATCGGGCGACCGCCATGCACGGCGCAACAGCCGCGCCCAAAGGTCAAAGGGAAAGCCATCCAGATCAGGGGTGGCCGGGTTGAACGGGCGGGCCACCCGAAACCGTGGGAAGCGTCGCTGATATTCGAGCATGCGCGCGACACTTTGGCTGAGCCGCAACGGACGTTCATTGGTCTTGGGTGCATTTCCTTGATCGCCGGTTTGATGCGTTGCCGCCATATCGCGGTCGGGGAGGGTGCTGGCAACGAAGCTTCCGGCTCCGACACGGGTTTCGAGGTACCCCTCGGACGTCAGCAGGTCAAAGCTGGTGACCACGGTATTGCGCGATATGCCAAGTGTTTTGGCCAGATCACGGCTGGCCGGAAGTCGTTCACCCGGATGGAGCCGCCCATCGAGAATGGCGGCGCGTATGCCGTGATAAAGCCGCCGATAGGCGATGGGTTCAGCACGGTCGCCGGTTTGGTCGGTGTGGCTGGGATATATCCAGCTGTAATCGCTGCGCATTCGGTTCGGCCTGACGGTTTAAATTGGTTCTATGTATTTTATTATAATGGACCTTTTGAAAAGTCCAATAATCGCGATGATCAGGCGAAACACCCCGCGTGCCATCACCGACGAACAAAAGAGAAGCCGCAATGTCTGACGTACTTGATTTGCCTGCGCAATATGATGTTCACCCCGTAACCAAAGTTGTGCGTGGCCCCAAGCGCGCATCCTATGACCGTAAGCTTGTTCACGGGATCATTGATGACGCCTTGATTTGCCATGTCGGAACGGTGGTCAATGGCCGTCCCACCATGATCCCGACCGCCCATTGGCGGGTGGGCGAACGGATTTATATCCATGGGGCGTCGAAAAACCGCATTCTGGGCGCGATTGCCGAGGGGGCGGAGGCCTGCCTGTGCATTACCCATCTCGATGGGCTGGTGATGGCGCGTTCGGCATTCCATCATTCAGCCAATTATCGTTCGGTCGTGATTTACGGCAAGGGTGAGGTTGTATCTGATGACGAAGGCAAGATGGAACATTCCCGCCTGTTTATGGAAAAGCTTGAGCCGGGGCGGTGGGACACCATCCGTGAACCCAACACGCAGGAGCTTAAAGCCACCATGTTCCTTGGCTTTGACCTTAACGAAGTTTCCGCCAAAGTCCGGGCCGGTGATCCGGTCGATGATGACGAAGATTATAGCTTGCCGGTGTGGGCCGGGGTTCTGCCGTGTCAGAACGTCTGGGGCACGCCGATTGACGATGCCAAGGTTGATCCCGGCTTTGTCGGCAAAGGCAAAAAACCGGAATAGGATTTCTTGCTGAAACGAAAACCGGCTGGCAGAGGGAACTCTGTCAGCCGGTTTTCTGTATCGTGATGCTTGATCGTGAGGTGGATTAATCGACCATCGCCACCGCAATTTTTGCGCCAAGGCGGGCATTGTTGCGCACAAGGGCGATGTTGGCTTCAAGGCTTTTGCCATCGGTCAGTTCGGTCACGCGTTTGAGCAGGAACGGGGTAACGTCGCGCCCCTGAATGCCTTTTTCGGTGGCCTCGACCAGTGCACTTTCAATCGCACCTTCGATGGCTTCGCGGGCGAGTGCCTTATCAGCCTCGGGCGGATTGCCAATCACAGCCCCACCTTCAAGACCAAATTCCCATTTCGATGTCAGGAAGGCCGCCAGTTCTTCGGGGGTATCAAGACGAAGCGGCGCTTTCTGACCGCTTTCCACCGAATAGAACGCCGGGAATTCATCGGTGCCATAAGCAATCACCGGCACGCCCAGCGTTTCAAGGTGTTCAAGCGTTTTGGGGATATCAAGGATCGCCTTGGCCCCGGCACAGACAACCGCAACACTGGTTTTGCCAAGCTCGGTCAAATCAGCCGATACATCGTAATTCCCGGCAAGATCACGGTGAACCCCACCAATGCCGCCGGTAGCAAACACCCGGATGCCGGCCTTTTCGGCCAAAATCATGGTGGCGGAAACCGTGGTCGCCCCGTCAAGTTTCTTGGCAAGGCAATAGGGAATATCGCGGCGTGACAGTTTCAGGATGTCGGTGCCCTTGGCGAAATATTCCAGCTCATCGGCGGTAAGCCCGATTTTGCAGCGACCACCAATCACGGCGATGGTGGCGGGAACCGCACCATTATCACGCACATCCTGTTCAACAGCGCGCGCCGTTTCAAGGTTCTGCGGATAGGGCATGCCGTGGGAAATAATGGTCGATTCAAGGGCGACAACCGGCTTGCCAGCGGCAAATGCTTCGGCGACTTCGGGGGCGATATCGATATAATTCAACATAAAGTGGCTCATGTTTGAGTTAAAGTTTTAAAGGTCAGAATTAAACAGATCATTCTCCGAAATCCAGCCCAAAGCATTGCATGTCTGCAATGTTTCATATTGATCAATGCCACATCTGAAACGCACTTGTGCCAGTCAACGGATTGTAACGGGTGTGGCAGACGCGTATCTTGTTGAAACCACCAACCTTTTCGGGACCATCCTTTATGCATTCCAAACCAGTTCTGACCCGTGGGCTTCTCGCCTTTATGGCGGTCGGAAGCGGCCTCTCGGTTGCCAGCCTTTATTATGTGCAGCCCTTGCTGGAACTGCTTGCACGTGAATATGGCCTAAGTGACACCAAGGCCGGGCTTTTGGTTACAGTCGCGCAGTTGGGCTATCTCGCCGGGTTGATTGTAGTGGTGCCGTTGGGCGACCATCATGAACGGCGCAAGTTACTGACCATCACCTCGGCCTTAACGGCCCTGGGGTTAATGGCGATGGGGCTGTCGCATTCGTTTTTGATGCTGGTCGCATTTAGCATCATGGTCGGCATAAGCTGTGTCACCGCCCAAATCCTCGTGCCGTTGGCCGCCCATCTTGCCAGTGATGATAAGCGCGGATCGGCGGTGGGAACTGTCATGAGCGGCTTGTTGCTGGGTATTCTTTTGGCGCGTACCTTTTCGGGGGTGATGGCCGAACTTGCCGGATGGCGGTCTGTTTTTATCGTCGCGGCGGTCCTGATGGCGTGCTATTCGGTGGCCTGTTACAAAATCTTGCCCCATCTGGCTCCAACTTCAAACACGAGTTACCGGACACTTTACGCCTCCATCCTGCATCTGTTTCGTGATGAGCCGGTGCTGCGCCGTCGTAGCCTGATTGGCGGGCTGCAATACGCGGTGTTTGGCATTTTCTGGACGGCGATGGCCTTTATGCTTGCCCGTCAATATGACATGTCCGAAGCCATGATCGGGATGTTTGGCCTGATCGGGGCCATTGGGATTTTGGCGGCCCGCATTGCCGGCAGGCTGGCGGATCGGGGTTGGGCAAGGCTGAGCACCGGCGGATTTTTAATGGTGACAGTGTCAAGCTGGGGGCTGCTGTATTGGGGGCAATGGTCGCTGGTTGCCTTTGGCGTCGGTGTCGTGTTGCTCGACCTTGGTATCCAAGGTGCGCATATCTCCAACCAAAGCGAGATTTACCGCCTTAACCCCGAAGCCAGAAGCCGCCTGACAACGGGCTATATGGCCAGTTACTTTCTGGGCGGTGCATGTGGTTCGGCCAGTGCAGCCGTTTCATACGGGATGGGCGGGTGGCCCGCCATCGTGGCGCTTGGATCAAGTGTGTCGATCCTGTGTGTCGTGATCTGGGCTATCACGGAATTGCGCTTCCCGGTGAAGCGCATGCACCAGTAGTTCTGGGTTGTTTCGGGGCATAGCCCACAAAGCAAAACGGCCGCCCCATCGGGACGGCCGTTTGCATCAGAAACCTAAGCTGTTGCTTAGTTCTTTTCTTTGTCGACCAGCTGGTTAGCAGCAATCCACGGCATCATCGCGCGCAGTTTGGTGCCAACTTCTTCGATCGGATGTTCTGCATTCAGGCGGCGGGTTGCTTTGAACATCGGCTCACCGCAATGCATTTCCTGAACGAAGTCACGTACGAATTTACCTTCCTGAATGTCAGCAAGGACTTCTTTCATGCGGTCTTTGACCGATGCATCGATGACGCGCGGACCGGTGACATAGTCGCCGTATTCTGCGGTGTTCGAGATCGAGTAACGCATGTTGGCCATACCGCCTTCATACATCAGATCAACGATCAGTTTCACTTCGTGCAGGCACTCAAAGTATGCCATTTCCGGTGCGTAGCCAGCTTCGGTCAGGGTTTCAAAACCGTATTTGATCAGCTGGGTCAGACCGCCACACAGAACAGCCTGTTCGCCGAACAGATCGGTTTCGCACTCTTCGCGGAAGGTGGTTTCGATCACGCCCGAACGGCCGCCACCGATTGCAGATGCATAAGACAGTGCGACTTCAAGTGCATTGCCCGATGCGTTCTGTTCAACAGCAACAAGGCAAGGAACCCCGCCGCCACGTGCATATTCAGAACGAACCGTGTGGCCCGGGCCTTTTGGTGCGATCATCATAACGTCAAGATCAGCGCGCGGCTCGATCAGGCCGAAATGCACGTTCAGACCGTGTGCGAACAGAAGGGCGGCACCCTGTTTGAGGTTGTCGCGCAGTTCATTGGCATAGATCGCTGCCTGATGCTCATCAGGGGTCAGCATCATGACAACATCTGCCCAAGCAGCTGCTTCGGCCGGGGTCATGGTTTTCAGACCGGCTTTTTCAGCCTTTTTACGCGAAGAGGAACCTTCACGCAGGCCAACGGCCACTTCTGCAACACCGGAATCATGAAGGTTCAGCGCATGGGCGTGACCCTGCGAACCGTAACCGATGATGGCAACTTTTTTGGTTTTGATCAGATTAACATCTGCATCGCGGTCGTAATAAACACGCATCTTTCGATACCTCTGGACGTTGGACCACGCTTATTTTTATCTGCGTGGTGGGATGGATCAAATTTGTTTAGGGGCAAAACCCCCAATGCCTTGCTCGATGCGGATCACCGGGCAGGGCAAACTCACATCGTCAGTGTGCCGCGCGAAATGGCCGCGACACCCGTACGCGAAATTTCCGAAAGCCCCAGCGGTTCCATCAATTTGATGAAAGCGTCAATCTTTTCGGGGCTGCCGATGATTTCATAAACGAAGGAACTGTTGGTCGCATCGACTGCGCGTGCCTTGAAGATATCGGCAATACGCAGGGATTCGACGCGTTTCTCACCCGTTGCAATCACCTTGATCAGGGCCAATTCACGTTCAACACTTGGTCCCGACAAGGTCAGATCATTGACCTTGTGAACCGGGACAAGACGCGAAAGCTGTGCCTTGATTTGTTCGATGACCATCGGGGTGCCCGATGTGACAACGGTGATGCGCGATTCATGTGTATGCGCATCGACCTCGGCCACGGTCAGGCTTTCGATGTTATAGCCACGGCCCGAAAACAGCCCGATGACACGGGCCAGGACGCCTGCTTCGTTATCCACCAGAACAGAAATGGTGTGCTTCGAAATTTCGGTTTCTTTCACGGTTTCGCTCCGCTAGGGCGCGGTGGGGGGCAATATGTTGCCGCCCACACCGGCTTTTTCATTATGGTTTTGATGATGTCGTCTCACGCTTTTATTGGGTGCGGATCAGACCAGAACCATTCCTTCGTCGGAATCAATGGCTTCGTTGCCGTTGGTTTCCTGCCCAAGCAGCATTTCATTGTGCGGCTTGCCCGACGGGATCATCGGATAGCAGTTTTCCTTATCATCGACAGCAACATCCAGAATAACCGGACCATCAATTTCGAGCATCTTGGCAATGGCATCATCAAGATCAGCCGGATTTTCGCACTTCATGCCGGTAAAGCCGAAGGCCTCGGACAATTTGACGAAGTCGGGCAGGGTTTCGCTATAACTTTCGGAATAGCGCGACCCGTGCAGAAGCTGCTGCCACTGGCGAACCATGCCCATGTACCGGTTGTTCAGGATCACGGTTTTGATCGGCAGACGATACTGCGTCATCGTCGCGCATTCCTGAATGTTCATCATGATCGACGCATCACCGGTAAAGCAAACAACCGTTGCATCCGGGTGGGCAACCTGAACGCCAAGGGCGGCGGGCATGCCGTATCCCATGGTGCCAAGACCACCGGACGTCATCCATTCATACGGGTGTTCAAACCCGAAATGCTGTGCGGCCCACATCTGGTGCTGACCAACGTCGGTGGTGATATAGGTTTTGCGATCGCGGGTCAGCGCATGCACACGGCGAATAACGTGCTGCGGCTTGATCACGTCTTTGGGTTGTTTGTAGGACAGGCAGTGTTTTTCACGCCAGCCTTCAATCTCTTTCCACCAGCCATCAAGCGCGGCTGCGTCGAGTTTGTATTGCTTGGCTTTCCATATCTTGATCATGTCTTCAAGAACGTGACCAATATCGCCAACAATGCCGATATCGACCGGAACGTTTTTGTTGATCGAGCTTGGATCAATGTCGATCTGGACTTTCTGTGATCCCGGCGCAAAGAAATCAAGGTTGCCGGTGACACGGTCATCGAAACGCGCGCCAACGGCAAACATGACATCGCAATCATGCATCGCCATGTTGGCTTCGTACGTGCCGTGCATGCCCAGCATGCCAAGGTGCTGCTTATCCGATGCCGGATAAGCACCAAGCCCCATCAGGGTCAGGGTGATCGGAATGCCGGTGGTGCGGGTGAATTCCGCCAGAAGCTTGCACGCCTGTTCGCCGGAATTGATCACACCGCCGCCGCAATACAGGATCGGTTTTTTGGCCGATGCCAGCATTTCAAGGGCTTGTTCGATCTGACCACGGTCGCCTTTGACCACCGGGTTATAGGTCCGGTGCTGAACCTGTGACGGTTCGAGATACGGCGCCTTGCCAACCAGAATATCCTTGGGAAGGTCAATAACAACCGGTCCCGGACGCCCGGAAGATGCAACATGGAAAGCTTCATGCATGGTGCGCGCAAGACGTTCCGGATCTTTCACCAGATAGTTATGCTTGGTGCACGGGCGGGTAATGCCGGTGGTGTCGGCTTCCTGAAACGCATCATTGCCGATCAAATGGGTCGGCACCTGACCGGTCAGGCAGACAACCGGAATCGAGTCCATCAACGCGTCAGTAAGGCCCGTAACGGCATTGGTTGCCCCCGGTCCGCTGGTCACAAGCACAACGCCGACCTTACCGGTCGAGCGGGCGTAACCTTCAGCAGCGTGGACAGCAGCCTGTTCATGGCGCACGAGAACGTGACGGATTCGGTTCTGTTTAAAAATCTCGTCATATAGCGGTAGGACAGCGCCGCCGGGATAGCCGAACACGACTTCCACACCCTGATCTGCAAGGGCCTGCAACACTACTTCCGAACCGTTCAAAATACGTTCTGCCATGATTTTCGAGCCTCTTTACTTAGCGACAACAACGTGTCGCGTGATAACCGCGTGGTTGAAACATGATCCAATTATCCTCGAATTGGAGTTGAAAAATCCGCCGAAACGGCGGTTTTCCGCCATTCCGGCGGTGGAAGCGCCAACCTATCGCCTCACTTTGGCGTGGTCAACAGAAATTGGTTAATATCATGACGCAATTTGTCCGCCAAACTTTCCGAATATTGCGTGTCGATGATTTCCTTGTCGGTCATCTGATGGCGAAACCAGGTTAATTGCCGCTTGGCATAGCGTCTGGTTTCGCGTTGCGACAGGTCGCGCGCGGTTTCAAGATCAGTGGTGCCCGATAAGTATGAGGAAAGCTCTCTGACGCCGACAGCCTTCATTACAGGCGCTGTTGGCGGCAAATTCAAGGCGATCAGATCGCGAACTTCGTCAAGTGCGCCTTGCGCGATCATCAGATCAAAACGCCGATTGCAGCGGTCATATAAAATGTCGCGCGGCGGCATGTAACAAAGCTTCTTGAAAAACATGTTTTCGGGCGGCGTCATTACGGGTTCGCTGTGCCAACTGGCCAATCCACGTCCGGTATGGGCAAAAACTTCGGCGGCGCGAATCATCCTTTGGGTGTTGTTGCCATCAAGCTTCGCGGCGGTTTCCGGGTCATCGCGTTTGAGTTTTTCAAAGAACGCGGCGTGACCCATTTCGGCCAGTTCGGCGGAAACGGTCTCGCGAATCCGCATCGGAACATCCGGGATCGGCGCAATCCCGGCGGTCAGGGCATTTAAGTACATGCCAGTACCCCCGGTAATGATCGGAAGCTTGCCCTTGGCGTGACACTCGGCAATCTCGGCCATCGCCATCTCGCGCCACTTCCCGGCCGAGCAGGCCTCCGCCCCGGAAAGAACCCCGTACAAACGATGCGGCGCACGGGCAAGTTCGCCATCGTCGGGCCGCGCACTGAGCACACGCAGTTCTTTATAGACCTGCATGCTGTCGGCATTGATCACCACACCGTCAAAGGTATTGGCCATATCAAGGGCAAGTGCAGACTTGCCGCTGGCAGTGGGGCCGGCAACGATCAGGACGGGCTGGAACTCGGGTTTATTGTGTGCGGGCATTTTATAAATTCGTCTCTGATCAATTCGGGTGCCATGGATCAAACAGACGCGCGCCTGTTTGATCAAAGTCTTTTACATTGCGCGTCACAATTGTCATGCCATGAACCAGTGCGGTTGCGGCAATCAGGGCGTCACGTTCTGATTTGGGATCGGGAACATGCAAACTTGCACATTTGCGCGCAATGATGTGGTCAATCGGCAAGATGCGTTCGTGAAACGCTGCCAAAACCTGTTCTTCAAACCAGTCACGCAGCAATTGCGCCTGTTGGGCATCTTTGCGTGCGATTTTCAAAATGCCGGTTTCAATTTCCAGCACACTGATGGCTGACATATACAGGCTAACCGTCGATACCGAGCGTGCCCAGGCAACAACGTTTTCATCCGCACGGCCCGATACCGCCTTGCGCAGTTCTGATATGACATTGGTATCAAGGATAAACATCAGGACAGGTCAGCCGACTTTATACCGATATGGGTCGGTTGCGGGTCGAAGGCAAAATCGCCAGTGTCAGCAGGCATCGCCAGCAACTCGACAATCGATGGCAGGTTGCCGGTCAGCTTCTGATACTCTTCAATCGATAGCAAAACATGCGATGGCTTTCCCCGGTCGGTGATCACAACCGGACCGCTGTTGGATGCTTTCTTTGCGCTGCTTGTATCCTGATTGAATTCACGGCTTGATATTGTCGTAATTCCCATATCGCACCTCCTGAAAAATGTAGAAACAATACTACAATCGAAAGGGGTTCAGATCAAGATAATCGACAAAATCAACAAACGCTCTTGTCATGGTTCGATGCAATCCGGATAAAGGCGAGATATCGGTTTAATCTCTTTTCCGCCAAGGAGCCTCCATACCATGAAATTGGTACTGACCCTGATCGCTGCCCCGAACTCGAATGCACTGACAGATGACATCATTGATCGTGCGGCGATTGCGCTGACCGGGGCGGGGGCACTTGTTGGCGGTGTAAGCTGGCTTGCCGGTGGGGAGGCTTGTGATCTTGAGTTCGATGGTATCACCCTTGATGTCGCCGACACCACGCTGGCCGAGGCCGAGCTTGAAGTCGACGCCGTCACCCAAAAGATCGCCACCCGGCGCAAAAAGCTTCTGATTGCTGATATGGACAGCACCATTGTCACGGGTGAAACCCTTGATGAACTGGCTGAGTTCGCCGGGGTCAAAGACCGGGTGGCAGCAATCACCGCGCGTGCAATGAATGGCGAGCTTGATTTCGAAGCCGCCCTTGATGAGCGGGTCGGGCTATTGGACGGCCTGTCGACCGATATGTTGGCCGAAGCATGGAAAACAGTGGAATATACCGGCGGTGCAAAGACGCTGGTCGCCACCATGAAGGCCAACGGCGCGTTTGCCGCCCTTGTGTCGGGCGGGTTTGATTTCTTTACCGCTGCTGTGCGCAAGGAGCTTGGCTTTGATTTTGATCAGGCCAACGTTTTGATGACCAAAGACGGTAAATTGACCGGCAAGGTGCAAAAGCCGGTTTTAGACCGTCAGGCCAAGGTTGATGCGCTTGAAAACCTGACCGCAGAACACGGCATGACGGTGGATGATGCGATGGCGGTTGGCGATGGGGCCAATGACCTTCAGATGATTTCGCTGGCCGGAACCGGTGTGGCCTTCCACGCCAAGCCATCGGTTCGCGAACAGGCGCGTATCTGCATCAATCATGGTGATCTGACCGCACTTTTGTACCTGCAAGGGTATCGGAAATCTGAATTCGTTGTCTGATCGGCGAAACCCAAGTTAACGAAAAAGGGCGACCTGCATATGACAGGCCGCCCTTTTTTCATGCTTGATAATAATCGCTGTGGATTATTGCTCTGCGTTCAGTGTCAGGCCAAAGTAACGTGCACCGGCAGATGTTTCGATCAACATCAGGATGGTACGTTTTTCATCGTCAACGGCGGATTTAACCGCATCCATGACGTCTTCGACGTTTGACACCGAGCTATGCGACGCCTCGATGATGATGTCGCCCGGACGGACACCCTTTTCCGCAGCAAAGCTGTCGCTGCTGACGTCGGTAACGATGACACCCTCGGTACCTTCTGCAAGGTTATAGCGGGTGCGCAGTTCGTCATTGACGTTGGCAATCTTGATGCCAAGGGCGTCAACCGATGCTTCGGCAATTGCCGGGGATTCGGTATCGTCAGACGCCGGAGCATTTGCCGCAACGACATCTTCTTCAAGTTCGCCAAGCTCGACCTGTACGGTCTGCTTTTTGCCATCACGCCAGATCACCACATCGACATCCTTGCCGATCTTGGTATCTGCGACGATGCGCGGCAGGCGACGCATGCTTTCGACTTCCTTACCATCAAAAGTCAGGATGACGTCACCCTGTTTGATGCCAGCTTCTTTGGCCGGACCTTCGTCCGAGACACCGGCAACCATTGCGCCGGTACTTTCATCAAGGCCGACCGAGTCTGCGATATCGTCGGTAACGGTCTGGATGTGAACACCAAGCCACCCGCGACGGGTACGGCCGTATTCTTTAAGCTGGTCGACAACGCTTTGGGCAATGGCTGACGGAATGGCAAAGCCAATACCGACAGAACCACCTGACGGGGAATAGATCGCACTGTTAATGCCGATCACGTCGCCTTCAAGGTTAAACAGCGGACCGCCAGAGTTGCCACGGTTGATTGAGGCATCGGTCTGGATGAAGTCATCATACGGACCCTGATTGATGTTACGGTTACGGGCCGAAACGATCCCGGCCGTTACAGTGCCACCAAGACCAAACGGGTTGCCGATCGCCATGGCCCAATCGCCAATGCGCGCATCATCGGAACTGCCCCATTTAACAAATGGCAGGTCTTCTTTTGGCTCAACCTTAAGCAAGGCAACGTCGGTTTTAGGGTCGCGGCCGATCAGTTTGGCGTCAAGCGTGTCGCCATCATGAAGGCGAACGCTGATTTCATCGGCACCATCAATGACGTGATTGTTGGTCACGATATAGCCATCGGCTGAGATGATGAAGCCCGAACCAAGGGCTGTGGCACGGCGTTTCTGTGGGCTTGGGCCCTGTTCGCCGCCCTGACCGTTACGATCCATGAAATCGCGGAAAAGGTCTTCAAAAGGTGAGCCGGGAGGAAACTGGAAGTCTGGTCCCTGACGATCAGCAACCATTTGGCTGGTCGCGATGTTCACAACACTGGGCAGAAGGCGTTCAGCCAGATCTGCGAAGCTGTCAGGAGCGGGGCGGGCATTCGCGATTTGCGAAACACTGGTCACGCCAAGAAGAACAATCACCAGTGCCGCGCTTACTTTGCTCCGCACCGGGTTGTAGAATGCCTGTAGCATGTTTTTGATCCTGTTCGTTGCCGCGTTCACGGTATTTGTATGTTGCAGCGCGCGATGGAGCCTCGTAATTCACCCATCGCTTAACTATCCAACTTAAACCCGACTTTGGCAGAATTTGGGCAAGCCTGAGGAAAAAGAAGGAAATATCATCACTTTATTGTGGCGATAACTCCGTACTGCTGCTGTTTTCCAGCCAAAAACCCAGTCTTACAGCCAGGTTCGCACGGCCCAAATTGCCCCAATTGCTGCTATGGCTGCAATCAGTCCGCCTGCACGAAGTTGTGATTCCGGGATTTCCTGAACCATTTCCATCACCCGTTTCATGCCGCCCGGAAACAGCGAATAAAACATGCCTTCTAGCGCAATCGCCAGAAGTATGGCTGTGGCAAGTTCCTTCATGGGTGCGGACGTTCCGGCGGTTTTTTATGCCCGTCAGCTATGGTTGCCGACAGATCAAAATTATGAAAACAAAAAGGGCGACCTGACTAATATGCAGGTCGCCCTTGTGTTTTGTCTAGCGGCTTGTGTCTGGCGCCGACTTATTAAAGTATTGGAAAAACTCGCTATCTGGTGAAAGTACCATGGTCGAGCCGTTCGAAAGCGCGGTTTTGTAGGATTCCAGCGTGCGGTAGAATTCAAAGAAGTCCGCATCTGCGCCATAGGCCTTACCCAGAACGACGTTACGCTCTGCATCGCCTTCACCGCTCAGGACTTCGGCCTGACGGCTGGCTTCGGCAAGGATACCGACGCGTTCACGGTCAGCTTCGGCCTGAATTTTGGCTTTCAGCTCTTCACCTTCTGCGCGAAGCTGGGAGGCCTCGGCAATACGGGAAGAACGCATACGGTTATACACCGCCTGCGATGTTTCCTGCGGCAGATCGGTGCGACCGATGCGGACATCAATCAACTGCACGCCGAACTCCTTAGCCGGTTCGCTCAGGGTCGACTGGATCTTTTGCATGATCTGCGCACGATTATCCGACAGCAAGGCAATAAGCGGGGCCTGAGCCAGTTCACCACGGATCACCGAATTCAGACGCTGACCAAACAACTGCACAAAGTTCGTCGAGTTGGTCGCACGCTGACGGAAGATCAGCGGATCGATGATTTTCCAGCGGGCAAAGCTGTCAACATTGACACGCTTCTGATCCGACAGAAGAACCTGCTGAACCGGCGGGTCAAGTTCCAGAATACGGCGCTCATAATATTCCACGTTCTGGATCGGCAGTTTAAAATGCAGACCCGGTTCGGAAACAGCATGGACCGGATTACCGAACTGAAGAACAAGCGCCTGCTGGTCCTGACGTACGGTAAACACACACATGGAACCAACCACGGCAGCGATAACGACAACGACGCCTGCGGCAATAAGTTTAGGACTTGCCATTAGTTGTTGCCTCCTGCATTCGCACGTTTCTGGACTTCCGGCAGCGGAAGATACGGCACAACACCATTGCCCTGAGCATTCTGATCAATAATGACTTTGTCAGATTTGCTCAGAATTTCCTGCATGGTTTCAAGATACAGGCGGCGCGTGGTGACATCTTGCGCAGTCAGATAGGAATTATAGATCGAGGTAAAGCGTTCTGCTTCACCCTGTGCTTCCTTGGTCACACGGTCCTTATATGCGCGGGCCTGCAGAATGGTTCGTTCTGCTTCACCTTTTGCACGCGGGATGATGTCGTTGCGATAGGCCAGTGCCTCGTTCTGGGAACGATCGCGGTCCTGACGCGCACGCTGCACATCGTTAAACGCATCGATGACTTCGGCTGGCGGGTCCACTTTTTGCATTTTCACTTCGGCAATGAAAATACCGGACTCATATCCGTTCATGATTTCCTGCAGCAATGTGCGTGTCTGTTCCTCGACCCGGACACGACCAACGGTCAGTGCTTCTTCGAGGCTGGTTTTACCGATGACCTCACGGATGGCACTTTCCGACGCCAGTTTGATGGTGTTTTCCGGGTCACGGACATTGAACAGATAAGAGCCAGCGTCGCTGATGCGCCACTGAACAACATAATCAATGTCGATGATATTCTGATCGCCGGACAGCATCAGGCTTTCTTCAGGCACATCGCGCGAATTGTTGCCGCTGCCGACATTGCCGGCACCGCGGAACCCGACCTCGATCTGGTTGGTCCGTTCGACGTTCGGTTTGATGACCTCGCCAATCGGGGCCGGAAGGAAATAGTTCAGACCCGGACCAGTGGTACCAACCCATTTGCCAAACAGAAGTGTCACACCCTGTTCGCCCGGTTGGACACGGTAAAAGCCGGTCAAAAGCCAAATCCCGATGATCGCGATACCAATCAGCACGAAGCCCTTGTATCCGCCACCGCCGGGGAACAGCCGTTTCAGGCGTTCCTGGCCTTTGCGAATCATTTCATCAAAATCGGGGGGCGTATTTCCACCGCCGCCGCCACCACCTGAAGGACGCTGTCCCCACGGGTTTTGACCGCCGCCATTATTTCCGCCGCTGCCCCAGGGGCCACCGCCCCCTTGTGAATTCCATGGCATCGAGTGTTTTCCTCTTCTTGCCGTTCGGTGTTTATTTTGGTTACCGAGCGCACGCTTCGTCCAACAAACTCCATTGTGCCAAGCCGACCTTTTGTCCTGCAAGGATAAACCGGCAGGGCGTAGCTCACTATGCGTAAACGGGCTTGGCGCTGCGGGCAACAGACAATCTCAAGATGATCTGGCCCGACGGTCTTGTTTTAACGCTATTTGACTTTACCGCATCGGGTCGGCGATGGTGCCCATCGATTTTCCCGTTCGTATTAAGTCAAACAGTACGCCAAAAACAAACACACTGAAACTTGTTGGACGGCGCATGCTCTTTCGCCTTATATGACAGCTTGCCTTGCAAAACAACGATACGCGCTTGCAAGTTCTATATGATCCCGGACTTAAGGCAAAAATTGGAGACCGCAATATGACCTCGCCCAACCGTGAACAGATTATCGCCGCCCTTAACAGCGTGATCGACCCGGTAGACGGCCAATCAATCGTCGCCAAGGATATGGTGCAAGGTATTGATATAAATGACCAAACAGTCAATATCATGATTGCTGTTGATCCGCAACGCGGACCGTCCCTCGAAGATTTGCGCCAGACTGCTGAGAAGGCGGTGGCTGCTGTGAACGGGGTCACAACGGCCCGTGTGGCCCTGACCGCCGAGCGCGCCAAGGGTGCAGCCGATAGCGCGCCAAAGGCGCCGGGTGGCCCGTCACGCCCTGCTGGTGCGGCTTCCGGGCAAGCAGGTCAGGTGGGGCAACGTCCGCAGGGTGGCGGTCAAAAGCCGCTTGAACTGCCCGATGTGCGCAGCATTATTACGGTGGCGTCGGGCAAAGGTGGGGTTGGTAAATCGACCACCTCGGTCAATCTGGCGCTGTCGCTGGCGGCCAAGGGGCTTAAGGTCGGTTTGCTGGATGCCGATATCTATGGCCCGAGTCTGCCGCGGATGCTGGGGCTTCGCGATGCCAAACCGAAACCATCTGATATTGATGGCAAAATGACTCCGCCATCGGCCTTTGGCATTCGGATCATGTCGATCGGCTTTATGATCGACGAAGAACAACCGGTGATCTGGCGCGGTCCAATGGCGATGGGCGCGCTTGAACAGCTTCTGCGCGATACCGATTGGGGCGTTCTCGACGTGATGGTTGTCGATATGCCGCCGGGCACGGGCGATATTCAACTTTCCATGGCGCAGCGTGTGCCTGTTACCGGGGCGGTGATCGTTTCCACCCCGCAGGACATCGCCCTTTTGGATGCCCGCAAGGGGCTGAATATGTTCCGCAAGGTCAATGTGCCGGTCTTCGGCCTGATCGAAAACATGTCCTATTACAAATGCCCGGAATGCGGCCATATCGATCATGTGTTTGATCATGGTGGCGCGCATAAAGCGGCCGATGAGCTGAATGTGCCGTTTCTTGGCGAAATCCCGCTTGATCTGAAAATCCGTCTTGGGGCGGATGAAGGCAAACCGATTGTCCATTCAGACCCGGAAGGCGAGCACACCAAGGCCTATGGCGCGATTGCCGACAAGATTGCCGCGGCAATTGACGAACAGGTTGGGCCGGTGTCCGAGCCCAAGAAAAGAAGCCTGTTCCCGAAAATCAGTTTTAAGTAACGACGGTTCTGCCAAGGTCTTTTGGCAAATCATAAAACGATCAAACCCCGCCAGTATGCTGGCGGGGTTTTGCTTTTGCGGTTTGGGACTGGGACTTGGGACTTGGGGCTTGGGGCAGGAGGATTTAAGCCGTTGCAAGCTTGCCGGTGCTCGCAAGCATCCGGTATTCCAGCCCAGCCAACAGACAAACCGCCAATGCCTGCACGATGACAAAGCCAAAGCCGAGTAACGAGGGGGAGATGGCGGGCAGCAGCAGGACGGCAATGCTTGCGATGACCCATCCGACATTGCCAATGATAATCAGCCAAACCAGTGCGGGACTTGGTGTTGCCTGACGTCCGGTGACATACATCAGGACGGCACAGGGAAACAAAATCACACCAGCAATCAGAAGAAGGTCGCTCGGCAGGCCAAACCATTCACCCAGAAGGCCTGCGCCAAGGGTTAGCAGGACGCCAAAGGCAAGGCAGGTTGCGGCGTCGAGCACCAATACGGTTTTTAGCAATTTTGCAGAAGAAGCTACAGACATCGTTCTAACCTTTCGGGTTGGTTGTGATGGCTGCAGTATGCCGACGGCAGGTAATCGCGGCGATTACCTCGGAGGTAATGTCACGTCGAATTGTTTGATGATAGTCTTTGTCAAATTCATGCAGGGCAAACAATGAACCAGATAAACCGCGACACATTTTCAGGTGTTTTGAAAGCATGGCGCAAACAGCGCCGGTTAAGTCAGCTTGACCTTGCGGGTATGGCGCAGATTTCAACGCGGCATCTCAGTTTCCTTGAAACCGGTCGATCAAAGCCCAGCCGGGACATGGTTCTGCATCTTGCCGATTGTCTTGAAATTCCGCTGCGTGAACGCAACAGTTTACTGGTTGCGGGCGGTTTTGCGCCGATCTATGCCGAACATGATTTTGCCGATGATCAGTCAATGGCGATACGCGCAGCTGTTGATCAAATTCTGTCGGCGCATGAACCTTATCCGGCACTTGCCATGGATCGACACTGGAACATGGTGGCTGCCAACAAGATTGTCCCTTTGATGCTTGGCGGTGTTGATGCTGAATTACTGCGTCCGCCGGTAAACTTGTTGCGGCTGAGCCTGCATCCTGATGGTCTGGCATCGCGTGTGGTCAATTATATCCAATGGAAGGATCATTTGCTTGATCGTCTGCGCCGCCAGATCGAGGTGACAGCGGATCCCACGCTGCGTGGTCTGTATGACGAAGCCAGCCATTATCGCATGCCACCGACGGCAAAGGGTGCTGAAAACACGCCACCGACAGATGCCGGGGCCTTGTCCGGGCTTGTGGTGCCATTGGTGCTGCAAACAGAGATTGGCACATTACGGTTTGTCAGCACGACGACCGTGTTTGGGACGCCGGTCGAAGTCACATTGTCAGAATTGGCAATTGAAACGCTGTTGCCTGCGGACGCAGCGACGGGACATGCTTTGCGCCAATTGGCATCCGGTCTTTAGGGTCAAAACTCATTCGCATAATTGCCCCGGTCTCCCGGATTTGTGCGGATGAGCGAGGCAAAACCACAGGAAGACATACATCTTTCACGGTTTTGCGACAAAGTAGCCCGTGTAAATCCGGGAGATCCGAAGGACAACTGATATAAGAGAAAACTCTGCGTCAAATTCCTTGACCGGGGACCACCCCGCTCTGCGGTCTTTTCCTAGTGTTTCCTCTTGTATCAGTTGCCGGGGCGGTCATGTGAATGAGTTTGGACCCTAAACAAAACCCCGCCAGAACATTCTGGCGGGGTTTTGTGTTTGCAGGAAATAACTGCTGATTAGGTGGCGTCTGCCATGAAGGACGGCATCCAGCCTTCGTTCAGATCGCGCAGGTCGGAAACGCTGACTTTGGCGTCGCCTTCGATGCTGATGGCATCGCCACCGATCTGACCGACGATGACGGCGGCAACATTGGCACTGGCCGCAGCATTCAGAACCTTGTCCGGATCGCTGGTAGCAATCACATATCGGCCCTGATCTTCGCCAAACAGCCAGGCAGCTTCGCTGCCCTGTTCTGGCAGGCTGACGTCCGCACCGATCTTGCCCGCCATGCACATTTCGGCAACGGTGACCAAAAGGCCGCCATCGGCGATATCGTGGCAGGTTTTGACAGCACCAAGTTCGATCAATTCGCGCACCAGCGTACCGGCACGTTTTTCCGCGTTCAGATCAACCGGCGGCGGTGCACCTTCTTCGCGACCTTCGATGGTCTTAAGATACAACGACTGACCCAATTCGCCCGTGGCCGCACCGATCATGACCAGCGCACCTTCACCGGCTTTAAGGCCGATGGTGGCATGATGAGCCAGATCGGAAATCACGCCAACGCCGCCAATGGCGGGGGTCGGCATGATGCCTTCGCCGTTGGTTTCGTTATAAAGCGACACGTTACCCGACACGACCGGGAATTCCAGCGTGATGCAGGCGTCCGCAATGCCCTGACAGGCACCGACAAACTGACCCATGATGCGCGGGCGTTCCGGGTTGCCAAAGTTCATATTGTCCGTGATCGCCAGCGGTTTGGCACCGGTCGCGATCAGGTTGCGATATGCTTCGGCAACGGCCTGTTTGCCACCTTCGACCGGATCGGCCATGACATAACGCGGGGTACAGTCGGTGGTGGCTGCAATGCCCTTGTTGGTGCCAGAAACACGCACAACACCAGCATCACCGCCCGGACGGACAATCGTGTTGCCCATGACCAGATGGTCATACTGTTCCCAGATCCAGCGACGTGAAGCCAAATCAGGCGACGCAATCAGGGTTTTCAGTGCATCGATATGATCGACCTTGCCCGAAAGACTGGCCGGATCAATGCGGTCCTGTTTTGGCGTCTCTTCCCACGGACGGTCATATTCTGGCGATGCTTCGGCCAGCGGATCAATCGGAAGATCACCGGCAAGTTCACCATGCCATTTCAGAACCATGCGTTTGGTATCAGTCAGCGTGCCGATCACCGCAAAATCGAGTTCCCATTTGTCAAAGATCGCCTTGGCGGCCTCTTCGCAACCGGGTTTAAGCACCATCAACATGCGTTCTTGGGATTCTGACAGCATCAGCTCATAGGGCGTCATGCCTTCTTCGCGCATGGGCACTTTATCAAGCCACAGCTCAACGCCAACGCCGCCTTTGGACGCCATCTCGAACGAGGATGACGTCAGGCCAGCCGCGCCCATATCCTGAATGGCAACGATCATGTCGGTCGCCATCAGTTCAAGGCAGGCTTCAAGCAAAAGTTTCTCGGTGAACGGATCGCCAACCTGAACGGTTGGGCGCTTTTCATCGCTGTCGTCATCAAATTCGGCCGATGCCATGGTCGCACCATGGATACCGTCACGGCCGGTTTTCGAGCCGACATAAACAACCGGGTTACCAATACCAGCGGCCGCCGAATAGAAAATATTGTCCGTATCGGCCAGGCCCACGGTCATCGCATTGACAAGGATATTGCCGTTATAGGATGCGTGGAAGTTGGTTTCGCCGCCAATGGTCGGCACACCCATGCAGTTGCCGTACCCGCCGATGCCTTCGACAACACCACTTAGCAAATGGCGTGTTTTTGGATGCTCCGGCGCGCCAAAACGCAGCGCATTGAGGTTGGCAATCGGACGTGCGCCCATGGTGAAGACATCACGCATGATGCCGCCAACACCGGTTGCCGCCCCTTGATAGGGTTCGATGAACGACGGGTGGTTGTGGCTTTCCATTTTGAAAATGGCGGCCTGACCATCGCCGATGTCAATCACACCGGCGTTTTCACCCGGACCCTGAATAACCCAGTCGGCCTTGGTCGGCAGCGTTTTCAGCCATTTTTTCGATGATTTGTAGGAGCAATGCTCAGACCACATAACCGAAAAAATACCAAGCTCGTTGATGTTGGGCTCACGGCCCATGATGTCGAGAACGAGTTTGTACTCTTCCTCGTTCAACCCGTGTTCCTTGACCAGTTCCGGCGTGATCGGGGTGTTGAAATCGTTAGCACTCACGATGCTGCCTCCACCAAACTTTTGAACAGATTGCGACCGTCCGTACCGCCATGCAGCGGATCGATTGCATTCTCGGGATGGGGCATCATGCCAAGGACGTTGCCCGCCTCGTTGATGATACCGGCGATATTGCGCTGCGAACCATTGAGGTTGGTTGCCGGATCGACAACACCGTCTGCATTGCAATAGCGCAAGACAACGCGACCTTCGCCTTCAAGGCGGTCAAGCGTTTCGCTGTCGGCAAAGAAGTTGCCATCATGATGGGCGACCGGGTAGTCGACAACGTCACCAGCCTTGTACTGATTGGTAAAGCGGGTGTCGGTGGTCTCGATCTTCAGATGCGTATTCTTGCAGATGAATTTCAGGCTGGCATTGCGCATCAGCGCACCGGGCAGAAGGCCTGCTTCTGTCAGGATCTGGAAACCGTTACAGACGCCCAGAATGGTCACGCCCTGGCTTGCGCGCTCCGCAACGGCGCGCATGATCGGCGATTTGGCGGCCATCGCCCCGCAGCGCAGATAGTCGCCATAAGAAAAGCCGCCGGGAACCATGATGATGTCGACGTTGGGAAGCTCGGTTTCGCCATGCCAAACCAGGGTCGGCTGGGTGCCGGTCGCCTGTTTTAAGGCTGCGATGGCGTCATTTTCCCGGTTGATGCCGGGAAACAGGATGACAGCGGATTTCATGAAATACCGTCTCTCGATTAGGGTCCGTTACGTAATCTCGAACCGCAAAAGTCTGCTTAAGCAAAACCTTGGCGGGGCGGTTAAGCCAGCTCGATGGTGTAGTCTTCGATCACGGTATTGGCGAGAAGCTTCTCGCACATTTCGGTGACCTCGGCTTTGGCCTTGGCTGTATCCGTACCGTCGATTTCCAGTTCAATGAACTTGCCCTGACGGACGTCATTAACGCCATCAAAGCCAAGACCCTGAAGGGCGTGGTGAACGGCTTTGCCTTGCGGATCAAGAACACCGTTCTTCAGGGTGACATGAACACGTGCTTTCACGGGAAGCTCCTTTAACGTTCGCATGCGAAGGCGCATGCGCGATATTGCTTGCAAACAAAACGCTGTCCGATGACATCGATCACCGGTCAGTCATAAGAAAAAGGCCGCGCGAACGCGGCCTTGGGGATTATTTGTCTTTATTGAGCATTTCTATTTCGGCGGATTCAGGCAGCACACCAAGACGGCGGGCGACTTCCTGATAGGCCTCTTCGACGCCACCCATGTCGCGGCGGAAACGGTCCTTATCCATCTTTTCGTTGGTTTCTGCATCCCAAAGACGGCAGTTGTCCGGGCTAAACTCATCGGCCAGAACCAGATGGGCAAAATCGCCTTCCCAAACACGGCCAAACTCAAGTTTGAAATCGACCAGTTTGATGCCGATACCGCGCATCAGACCACACAGGTAGTCATTGACACGCAGCGTCATGCCGACAATTTCCTCAAGCTCTTCGGCACTTGCCCAGCCCAGAGCGAGGATATGTTCATCCGATACCAGTGGATCGCCAAGATCGTCGTCTTTATAATAAAACTCAACAATCGGACGCGGCAGACGTTCGCCTTCTTCAAGGCCAAGACGCTTTGCCATCGACCCGGCCACGATGTTGCGCACGACAACTTCGATCGGAACGATTTCACATTTGCGGCACAGCTGTTCGCGCATGTTCAGGCGGCGAATGAAGTGGGTCGGGATGCCGATTTCCGCCAGACGGGTCATGACGAATTCGGTAATCATGTTGTTGAGCACACCCTTGCCTGCAATCGTGCCGCGCTTCTGCGCGTTAAAGGCGGTGGCATCATCCTTGAAATACTGAATGATCGTGCCGGGTTCGGTACCTTCGTAAAGAACCTTGGCTTTGCCCTCATAGATGGGCGTCTTTCTGGACATTGGCGGGATCTTTCACATCTTGGCTTGCGGGGAGTGTCCCCGAGCACCCTGAAAATCGCGCCCCCCATATAGCAGTGCTGGGCGAGAAACTCAATTGTCGCGTAAGGTCTATTTATGCAGACTTGATAATCGGATTTTGCAACCGTCACGCCAAACGGTGCCGCAATGCAATATTTCCATTGTATTACGCCGTTTTTACAAACAGTTGCCGGTTTATAGTGCCACCGGATGAAACGGGGTCTCATCGGGTTGCCCGTTGGCAAATAACCAGACAGGACGACGCGGAAGTTCGTTTTTGTCAGTGGGAATCGCCGGCAGACCGATCACGGATGAACACAGGGTTTCAAATCCGATATTGCTTCGAACCAGCATCGCATCGGCGCGAATGTCGTGATGGTCGGGGTCGGCGGGAAGGGTTCCTGTATCAGCCAGAAGCGCCTGCCAGGCAAACCAGTCATCGGCTTCGGGATTGGGAGCCGGGGCGCTTAGGAAGCGCGGCAAATTGCGTTTTGTCCGGGCACTATTTTCCGTGTCGTTCAGATCGTGGGCGGTGACAATCGACAGACCTTCGGGAATGTCGGTAATTTCAATCTTGCCTTCGCCATGATTGGCAAGCCAGTATGCATCACGGTTATCGGCGATCACCATGTTAAACGGGCGATAGGCGGTGCCATCAAGTTCGGCCAGTGCCTGTGCGGCGTCAATTGCATCGGCATGATCAAGTGCTTCAAGCGGCAGTTCACCGCGCGATCGTTTGCCATCGGATGGGCCAAGGGTGCCAAACCGGTTCAGCACGGCGGCAACCACACCGTCTTCGTTGATGCCAAGCCATGTGCCACCGGCTGTTTCATCCAGTCCGGCAATCACATGGGGCCGGTCTTCCCAGTGGCGGGCCGGGGGCTGCCACGGGCGGTTGTTCATTTCGTCACGATTGGCGCCAATGATGACAGGCCATTCGTGGTCGGGGCGGCGTAAAATAATGACAGTACACATGAGCCAGATCAAAGCGTCATGGGGGCATATTTGTCAAATTCAAAAGTGACCGATGAAGGGATGAAATTACCTCTGTCCGGTCACACCTATCAATCTGGCCTATCAATCTAACCGCAATCTATTTGAACAATCGGACGCCAAACAGGCAGGAGGGAACATCATGAACAATTTTAATGATCGTGAACGGGGTTTTGAGGCCAAATACAGCTTTGATCTGGAACAGGATTTTCGCATCGAAGCCCATCTTTACAAGATGCTGGCGGTGTGGGCTGGCGAACAGATGGGTATGGCCCCGGCCGATTGTGATGCCTATGCCAAGAAAGTCATTGGCGAAGTGATCGCAAACCCCAAAGAAAACAGCATTGTTACTTTTTTGCTGGCGGATTTCGGTCGCAACAACATTGATGTCACCGTCAGCACGCTGCAGGCGAAACTCGAACAATTGCGCCCGATTGCACGTGCGGAAATGCTTGCGGGTTAAACGCAGTCAAAACCCTTGCAAAAATCTTCGTGTTTGCAAACGCCTAAGGGGTCCCGTATTCTCCGACTGGAAACAATAAAAACAACGGGTGCAACTTCTTAGTGTGGTACTCATGGCATCTGGGTGGAGATGTCTACTTGGGAAAGAAGGGCAAGGGTTTTGCGTATCCTATTGGCAGACGATCACGACCTGGTTCGTGAAGCATTATCGTTGCTGTTTCAGCAATATTTCGAAGATTGCGAAGTCGTCGAAGCCGGGGCATTGGATCCGGCGCTTGATCATATTGCGGCAACCAATGATTTCGACCTTGTTCTGCTCGATCTGCGGATGCCGGGCATGAACGGGCTTGAAGGCCTTAAGCGGACACTTCAGAAGGTCGCCGAAACCACGGCGGTTGTTTTGCTGTCCGGGGCTTATCGCAGCGAGGATGTCCGCCACGCCATTGAGGCAGGCGCACAGGGGTTTATTCCCAAAACGCTGCGCGGGCAGGCCTTGGCAAATGCCATTCAGCTTGTTCTTGCCGGTGAAAAATACCTGCCATCGTCCATTCTCAATGATATGACCGACGGCATTGTCGGTGGTCCTGATCGTGAAAAGCGTATGGCGGGTGGTTTCGGGGTCGAGGGGGATTTTGCCCGCCTGACCCCGCGTGAACGTGAAGTTCTGGCGTTGCTGTCAGAAGGGCGTCCGAACAAGGATATCGCACGCCATCTTGATCTGCGTGAAATCACGGTGAAATATCACCTTAAAAACATCTATCGCAAACTCAACGTTTCGAACCGCGCCCAAGCGGTAAAAACCGCGCTGGAAGATATGGCGCGCTCGGGAACTTTGTAATATACTCGTCAAAGGCAGCTTTGTTTGAGCTTGCGATCCGGCCCGTGTTTTTCACGGGCCGTTTTCGTTGGTGAAACTGTTTGTCCTCCTCGTCATGTCACCTAAAACGAGGATTTCTTATGACCATCCGTATTGCACTTGTTGGCGATTTCAAACAGGCCGTTATCGCCCATCAAGCCATCCCAAAAGCCCTTCAGATTGCTGCTGATCATCTCGGGGCAATCATTCAATATGACTGGATCGCAACAGAGCGTCTTGCCAGTGACGCGGTGCATATCCTTGAGGGATATGACGGGATCTGGTGTGTGCCTGCCAGCCCGTATAATAGTTTCGACGGGGCGCTAAATGCGATCCGCTATGTCCGTGAACGCGATGTTGCGTTTCTGGGAACCTGTGGCGGGTATCAGCATGCGGTTCTGGAATATGCCCGCAATGTTCTGGGATTTGTTGATGCGGCCAACGCCGAAATTGACCCGGACGCGAAATTGCCACTGATTGCGCCGCTTGTCTGTGCGCTGATTGATCAGGACGGCGCGATCAAGCTTGCCAAAGACAGTCTCATCCGAACCCATTACGGTATGGTTGACATCAACGAGACCTATCGGTGCAGCTATGGCCTTAATCCAGATTATGCCGGTTTGCTGGACGGGCAGGACCTTGTGATCAGTGCGTGGGATGAGAACGGTGATCCCCGTGCAGTCGAGTTGCGCAATCATCGTTTTTTCATCGGAACAGCGTTTCAGCCCGAAAGATCGGCCTTGCGCGGGGAAACCCATCCGCTGATCACGGCATTCGTCCGGGCCGCATCCCAATCACGCATTTAACGGTTCACCACATAGAAAAACACCCCCGTGCAGTGCGCGGGGGTGAGGATCACGTATAGAATTCCTTAGGTCTGGTCGCACTGTTTGGCTGCGGCAATGCTACAATCGGATGTCGTTTTGGCTGATTGGGCGGTTGCGGCGGGGGTTCGTGATGACTGCATCACCAAGGTTCCCGACAGGATGGCGGCGGTGGCGATAATGTCTGTCATTGAAGTGGTTTCACCAAGGATCAAGACGCCGGTCAAAAGGCCGATCACCGGCGGGATATAGGTGACACTGGATGTCTTGATCGCACCAAGCTGCTCAACCAGATAATAGTAGCACATAAAGGCCATGCCGGTACCCAGAAGACCCAGCCCAATAAACAGCGATCCTGCGGCTTTCCAGTCGGTAAAGATCATCTCAAGTCCATCAAAATCGCCAATCGCCATGGCGGTCAGTGACGACAGGCCCAACTGATACGTGCACAGGGCAATCGGCGAAATACCAAGCGGGCTCAGGAACTTTCGGGCATAGACAAACGACAGTCCAACACACGCTGATCCAAATGCGATGTACAGAACACCGGTCAAATCACTACTGGCAATATTGGCGTCCCAGGGCCGTGCAATCACAATGACCCCGCCAAACCCGATCAAAAGCCCGGTGATGGAGCGAAAGTTAACCGGTTCGCTGCGCAGGAAAATCGCCGCTCCGACAAAGGAAAAAAGCGGGATTGCACCGCTTAGCATGCCCGCGGTGCTTGTTGGCAAAAGTGAAATGCCCTTGGCAAAGGCAAAATAGTAAACGGTCGCCGCCATCAGCGACATCACCACAAAATGGTGGATGTAGCGGACATGCTCCCAGCGCAGAACTTTGCGCGAAAGGGCAAAAGCCAGCACGGGCAAAAACCCTATCACCACACGCACCATAACGATCTGCATCGGAGACACCACACCGCCTGCGATCTTGTTGAACAAAAACGTCATGCCCCAAAGAAGGGCCAGAAAACCAAAAACAAGATACGGGGTGGGGATGCTGCGTTTCATGGCGGTACTTTCGGTGGCGGTGATTGCCAGATTGTAGGCAGCACGCAGATCGGCTACAAATCATGTTATCTGTTCAATGAAATAGAAAAACTGCATCATGGCTGCATATCCACCGCTGAATTCATTGCGTGCGTTCGAGGCATCTATTCGACTAAATAGTTTTTCTCTTGCTGCCGAGGAACTGAACGTCACACCGGGGGCTGTTGGTCAGCAGATCAAAAAGCTTGAAGACTGGCTGGGCATGGAGCTGTTTACCCGTTCGGTCCGGCAAGTCCGCCCAACTGCGGATGGATTGGTTTATGCCGCGCGCATTGGGCCTGCCTTGCGCCAGATCGTCGATGCCAGCCAACAGGTGCGTGGGCGTTCTGATCGCTCGGTGCGTGTTGTGATGCCGCCAAGTTTTGCCGCAAAATGGTTTTCACGGCGGATGGCTCGCTTCTTGATCGACTATCCGACAACGTCGCTTCATGTCGGATCACAAAGCCAAATGATCGATTTTAGTCGGGATCCGGTCGATATCGCTGTGCGCTATTTTGATGGATGCGATGATAGCCTTGAGACAGTGCTGCTGTATCGTGGCCGGGCTGCGGCCTATTGCGCGCCGTCTTACCGTGATCACATGGGGTTGGCAAAACCATCCGATCTGGTTCGGGCAACCTTGCTCAATGATATTTTGCATGCGTGGTGGCCGGAATGGCTGGGTGCTTATGCCGGTTTGAGTATGGCCAATGTCAGCACGATCACGCAGATTGAAATCGATCAGACCTCGATGGCAATCGAAGCCGCCATTCACGGGCAAGGCGTGGTTTTGGCCAATCCGCTACTGACCGAAGAAGACATTGCCGAGGGCAAGCTGGTCCACCTTTTCCCCGAAAACGTCCTCACCGTTCCGTTCGGCTATTACCTCGTTCATCCCAAAAATCGCGCCCCTCGCGGTCAGGTAAAGCTGTTTCGTGATTGGCTGCTGGCCGAGGCACATGAGCTTGACGTTGGCTGACGTGATTTCGTCATAAGGCGTGACACGTTTTGTTGAAGATTCGGCTTGGCCGGGTTTGGTCTCGGCAGAGCAAAGCTTAGCTGAGGTCTTGCTGTTTTCCTCCTCTGCAGACCAGCAGACTCCCTAAGCGATCTTCGGCGACTCTTGCGCCAACTCAGCCGGGAATTTTCTTTGAATCACTCTTTATTAACGGCAAACACATGCTGTGTGTTTGTGTTTTTTGCTCATGTGCGGCGGGATAGTGATCGTTTTATTTCATTTTGTGACTAAAATATTGCAAAAAAGATAGAGATCGTGCATCGTCAAGGGTAATGATCGGTGGAAATAAAACCGACACTCTAGGGATGAACGTCGAATGAGTGATCTACCAAGACACCAGGCAATTGTTGAATTGCTGGAAGAAAAGACATTTGTTTCGGTCAATGAGCTTGCATCTGTCATGGGTGTCTCGTCTGCTACGGCACGACGCGATATCGAAAAGCTTTCGGATGCGGGATTGGGCCAGAAAGTTCACGGTGGAATCGCGGCAAACGCGGTGCCCATGCAGCGTCGTGCGGTCAATCTTCCCTTCATTGAAAACCGTGACATTGCGGTCGAGAACAAGCGCGCAATTGCCCAGGCCGCCGCGAGCCTTGTGCGCGATGGTTCATCAATCATCATTCATGCGGGTTCGACCTGTTTTCACTTCGGTACCCAGATTGCGTCGCGCAATATTCGCGTCTTTACCAATTCAACGCCGCTTGCGGGCTATCTCTCGGAAAATGGCACGTGCCAGCTGACGGTAGGTGGCGGTGATGTGCACCGTGAACCGGGGATTCTCTATGATCCTGCGGGCAAGGGCTATGACTTCTTTGCGGATCAGTTCTTTGTGGGCGCTCTTGGGATCAGCTCACAAGGGCTGCTCGAAAGTCATCCTTTGCTCGTGCGTTTGTGTGACGACATGTCACGACAGGCAAATGAAACGATCGTACTCGTTGACAGTCGCAAGTTCGCCGAGCGCCCACCGACGGTCGCGCTGCCGCTCACGCGTGTTCACCGGCTCATCACGGATGACGGCTTAACCGATGCCGATGCCAAGGTTTTAGAAGATCACGGTGTTGATTACGTGGTTGTGGAAGCAAGGGAGAGCAAAGGAAAATGACCCCACAAGAACACCCTTTGCTTGAGATGCGCGACATTTCCAAGACCTTTGGGTCAGTTGTTGCGCTGTCAGGCGTATCGCTCACGGCGTATGGCGGCGAAGTTCATGCCCTGATGGGGGAAAACGGTGCTGGAAAATCAACACTGATGAAGATCCTGTCGGGGGCCTATACCCCCGATGCTGGCGGTGATATCCGCATCAATGGGACGGCCATTCAGACCGGAAGTCCCAAAATTTCCCAAGCCAACGGGATTGCCGTGATCTATCAGGAATTGACGCTGGCCCCCAACCTGACGGTTGCGGAGAATGTCTTCCTTGGCAATGAGCGCACACGCCGTGGCATCGTCGACCGGGTCGCGATGCGCGATGAAACAACCCCGATCCTAAAGCGTCTTGGCGTCAAATTCAGTGCGTCAACACAGGTGGCGTCCCTGTCCCTTGGCGAGCGGCAACTGGTCGAAATCGCACGCGGCATGTCACGCGGGGCACGGATCATCGTGATGGATGAACCGACGACGTCTTTATCAAGCAGCGAAACCGAAAAGTTGTTTGACGTGATCGCCGGATTGAAGGCCGAAGGCATTGCGATCATTTATATTTCGCATCGCATGGAAGAAATATATCGCCTGTCTGACCGTTGCTCGGTTCTGCGTGATGGCCACTATGTCGGCACACTCGAACATGACGATTTAAATGCCGAGCGCCTGGTGTCGATGATGGTTGGGCGCGATATGTCGACATTCTACACCAAGGAACACAAGCCCCACACCGGCGACCGTGACATCGTTTTGTCAGTGAAAGGCATGACTGATTCTCGTCTGGTGAAAGACTGTTCGTTTGATGTTCATCAGGGCGAAGTTCTGGGCATTGCCGGGCTTGTCGGTTCTGGTCGGACAGAACTTGCGCGTTTGATTTATGGTGCTGACCCTGCCGTATCGGGCAAGGTATTTTTGAACGGTAAGGACGTGACACCGACATCACCGCGTGATGCCCTGGCCGAAGGGATCGCCTACCTGACCGAGGATCGTAAGGAACTTGGTCTGTTTCTTGATATGTCGATTTCCGACAATATCAATATTTCTGTGATGGAAAACGATTCCGGTCCTGGTGGGACACGCCGTTTTGGCAAAGAAGAAACGCGCGCACGTCAGTCGTTTGAGAACCTCGAAATCAAATCACCGTCCTCCAAAATCACGGTCGGCTCGCTGTCTGGTGGCAATCAGCAGAAAGTTCTGCTTGCCCGCCTGCTTGAAGCCAAGCCCAAGGTGATCATCCTCGATGAACCGACGCGCGGTGTGGATGTTGGTGCGAAATCGGAAATCTACCGCCTGATCGACGGTCTTGCTCAGCAGGGCATTGCGATCATGATGATTTCCAGCGAATTGCCCGAAATCATTGGCGTGTCTGATCGTGTGTTGGTCATGCGAGAGGGTGTCATCGCCGGCGAGATATCTCCGCAAGACGGCAAGGCCATTGAGCAAGAAGATATCATGCGGCTTTCAACTGGCCCCTCGGCCAGCCCTTCTGGCGATCATCCTCGTCAAACAGTAACCGCATAAGCTGCCTTATCCTGACTCCCAAAAAGATGGAGACCGAGACGTGACCAACATCGCTGATGCCCAAAACAAGAACAACAGCTTAAAAATACAAGGCGTGATCAGGGCGCTGGGTATGCTGCCGGTTCTGATTCTGCTGGCCATTGGGTTCCAGCTTCTGACGGGCAAGTTTCTTTCAGTGAACAACCTGTCCATCGTGATGCAACAGGCATCGATTAACATTGTCCTGGCAGCGGGGATGACTTTTGTGATCCTGACCGGCGGGATCGACCTATCTGTCGGCTCGGTCCTTGCTGCATCGGCGATGGGGGCTCTGATTGTGTCTCTTGTGCCGGGCATCGGGTGGATGGCTATTCCTGCTGGACTGGCTTTGGGGCTGATGTTTGGTCTGGTTAATGGGGCTTTGATCGCATTATTGGCCTTGCCGCCGTTTATTATCACCTTGGGTTCATTAACCGCCGTTCGCGGTGTTGCCCGACTGATGGGCGAAGACACCACGGTCTTTAACGGACAGCTTCCCTTTGCCGTCATCGGGAATGGTTCCTTTCTGGGGATTCCCATACTTGCGCTGATTGCATTGACCGTCATCGTGGCGTGTTGGTTCATCTTGCGGCGTACGGTTCTGGGGACTTGGATTTATGCCATCGGTGGCAATCACGAAGCTGCCCGTTTGACCGGGATTAAGGTTTCATTTGTTCTGCTGTTCGTTTATGGCGCGTCCGGTTTTCTGGCCGGGGTTGGCGGTATCATGTCTGCCGCACGACTTTATGCCGCCAACGGCCTGCAACTTGGTCAGGCCTACGAGCTCGACGCTATTGCGGCGGTGATCCTTGGTGGGACCAGCTTCGTCGGTGGCGTCGGTTCAATCTGGGGCACACTTGTTGGCGCGCTGATCATTGCTGTGCTGACCAATGGTCTGATCCTGACAGGTGTTTCCGATATTTGGCAATTCATCATTAAGGGGCTCGTCATTATCGCTGCCGTTTCCCTTGATCGCTACCGCCTCAAAAGCGGTAACCGCACCTAAGTCTCTCAATGACAAAAATGCATATAAATCTAGGAGGAAAAAATGCAAATTACCAAGAACCTCATGCCGGTACTCAAGAAAATGATGCTGGGCACGGCTCTTGCTGCCTCATTGGCTGGCGGTTTGATGCCGTCGGCGGCACAGGCCGACGATAAGAAACTCGAAAGCATCGGCATCTCTGTTGGTCTGCTGGGCAACCCGTTCTTTGTTGCCACCATCAAAGGCATCGAAGACCACGCCCGCGCAATCAATCCCGATGTCGACATCACCTCGGTATCTGCTGACTACGATCTCAATAAGCAAGTCAGCCAGATCGACAGCTTCATTGCCAAGGGCGTTGACATCATCATGCTCAATGCCGTTGACGAAGAGGCAATTGCCCCGGCTGTCATGCGTGCAAAGAATGCTGGTATTGTCATTTCCGCCTTTGACGTTTCCGCACCGGGTGCCGATGTCACGGTCATGACCGACAATATCGCAGCAGGCCGCAAGGCATGCGAGTACATCGTCGAGCAACTTGACGGTAAGGGCAATGTTGCCATCATCAAAGGCCCGTCGTCGTCCTCGCTGAACGACCGCTTCAAAGGCTGCTCAGATGTCTTTGCTTCGGCAGACGGCATCACCGTTCTTTCCGATGATCAGAACGGCCAAGGTTCGCGCGATGGCGGCCTGCAGGCTATGCAGGGGCTTCTGACCCGTTTTGATGATCTTGATGCTGTATTCGGTGCGAATGATCCGATGGCGCTTGGTGCGCAACTCGCTGCAAAGCAGTTGGGCCGGACCAATTTGATCATCACCGGTGTTGACGGTGCACCAGACACCGAAGCCAGCCTTGCTGAGGCAGACTCTTTGCTTAAAGCTTCTGCGTCGCAGGATCCCTACACGATGGCCGGTCGTGCGCTTGACATGGGCTACGCATTCTTCCAGGGCGAACGTCCAGAACAGCCGACCGTCCTGATCGAGCCGATGCTGATTACGGCTGACAACCTTGATGAATACAAAGGTTGGACCGCCAAGCGTTAAGCTTCGTTTACATGGTGCGCCGGTTGCCGGCGCACCATTCTTTTGACTTTCTCTGATACCGGATGATGACCATCATGAACCTTGATACGCTGAAAGCGAATGTGCTTAACGCGAACCTTGCAACCGTTCGTCACGGACTGGTCAAGGCAACCTTCGGCAACGCCAGCGGCATTGATCGCGAAAGTGGTCTTATCGCCATCAAGCCAAGCGGCGTACCCTACGAAGACATGACGGCCGATCATATGGTGGTCTGTGATCTTGATGGCCGCAGTCAAACCAACCTGTATCGTCCATCATCTGACCTTGAAACACATCTCGCACTTTACCGTGCGTTCGATGGTGTTGGTGCGATTATTCACACCCATTCCACCTTCGCGACGATCATGGCCCAGGCGCGCCATCCAATCATTTCGCTGGGGACCACGCATGCCGATTATTTCCATGGCACGATCCCGGTCACCCGCAATTTGACGCCAGAAGAAATCAAGTCACGCTACGTCGCCGCAACGGGTGACGTCATTGTCGAAGCATTCGAAGGACGTGATCCGCTTGAGGTCCCCGCCGCATTGGTCGCGGGCCATGGCCCCTTTGTCTGGGGCGATACGCTTGAAAGTGCGGTTTTGAATGCGATGATCCTTGAAGAAGTTGCAAAAATGGCATGGCATACCTTTACCATTTCACCTTCCGCATCGCCGATTTCACAGGACCTTCAGGATCGCCATTACCTGCGAAAGCATGGTGAAAATGCGACCTATGGACAGAACTGAGAGATAACACATGACCTATGTTGTCGGTGCCGATTTCGGCACACTTAGCGTCCGCGTTACGCTGATGGATTGCGACAGCGGTGCGACAGTTGCATCTGTCTCGGAAGGCTATCCGTTGCATCGAAACCCTGCCGATCCGCTGATGGCGCGTCAAGCCCATGCCGATCACATGGCATCCCTTGTCCGTGCGACCCGTGGTGCGATCAAGGCGGCTGGTATTGATGGCCATGACATCGCGGCTTTTGCGGCTGATACCACCGGGTCGAGTGTCGTGGTGGTCGATGAAAACTTACAGCCACTGGCTGACTATTACCTTTGGGCCGATCATTCCGCCCATGCCGAGGCCGAAGAAATCACAGCATTGGCGCGGCGCGAAGGACTGGAAGCACTCGACTGGTGCGGTGGCACATATTCCCACGAATGGGGCTACGCCAAACTGCTGCATTTCTTGCGCAACAATCCGGACAAACGCGATCAGGTTGCGACCGCTCTTGAACATTGCGACATGGTGGCCGCGACCCTTTCGGGCGTTAAGGATGTTTCTGACATTCCCCGGTCCATTTGTGCAATGGGGCATAAATGGATGTGGAACCCCAAATGGGGCGGGTATCCATCGCAGGATTTCCTGTCGCGCGTTGATCCGTTGCTTGATGGCATTAACGCCAAGCTTGAAGGCCGCTTTGGCATGGCGCCAGAAGTGGCTGGATATCTGTCCACGGAATGGGCTGAAAAACTGGGTCTAAAACCCGGAATTCCGATCCCGTTTGGGGCGTTTGATGCCCATTGGGATGCGCTGGGCAGCGGCGGCACGCAGGGTGATGTGGTCAACGTGGTTGGCACGTCCACCTGCTTTATCGCAATTGCACCTGATGATGTTGTCCCGGTTCCGGGTATTTGCGGCGTTGTACCGGGCAGTGTCAGGCCCGAAACAACTGGTATCGAAGCTGGCCAGTCGGCAACCGGGGACGTTTTCGAAGCCATCGCCAGACGGTCGGGTCGCGATTTGCCGACCTTGATGCAAGGATTGGATGCCTATCGCCCCGGTCAAACCGGACTTTTGCGCCTGCCGTGGGATAATGGTGATCGCACCGTTCTGGTCCGTCCTGATTTGGGCGGCATTACGCTGGGATGGGACCTGGGGCACGAGGCCGAAGACGAACTTCACGCCGCCATCGAAGGTATGGCAATGCACACCCGCATCATCCATGACCGGATGGAGCAATGCGGCATGAAAATTCGCCATGTTGTGAATGGCGGCGGCATTCCGCAAAAGAACGATGTTTTAAATCAGGTCTATGCCGATGTTTTAAATCGTCCGGTGCATGTGCCTGAAAGCTCCCCAACCGGCGTTGGGTCGTGCATCATGGCGTCCGTTGCCTGTGGGGCGATCGCTGACATTGCAACCGCACAGCAACGGCTTGCGCCCAAGCCACGCATTCTCAATCCGCGTCCTGATGCGGTTGCAACCTATAACGAATTGTTTGAAATCTTCCGCGCGATTTATATGGGCTTTGGACAAGGAGACCCGCTTGACCTTGGAAGTATCTTGCCGCGTCTTCGCGCCTTTCGTATTGGCGGGTAACGGCCCCAAAGATCGTCGTAACGACGTCGTTTGAGTGTTCAAAAATCAAAACAAAAAGCCCCGGCCGTTTAAAACGTGCCGGGGCTTTGTTTTGTTTGCAGTGGTCTGCCTTAGTCGGCAAACACACGGGCAAAGATCGTGTCGACATGCTTGGTGTGATAGCCAAGGTCAAACAGCGCTTCGAGCTTATCGGTCGGGATTTTCGCGGTAACGTCTTCGTCGGTTTTCAGAAGCGACAGAAGATCGCCTTCGCGGTTCCAGACCTTCATCGCGTTGCGCTGAACGATGCGATATGAATCTTCGCGCGATACGCCATATTGGGTCAGGGTCAGCAACACACGCTGCGAGAACACCAATCCACCCATCTGACTGAGAATCTCGTCCATCCGTTCGGGATAAATCACAAGGTTCTCAACCACGTTTGACAAACGCATCAGGGCAAAATCAAGCGTCACAGTCGCATCCGGACCGATATTACGTTCGACTGAGCTGTGCGAAATGTCGCGTTCATGCCAAAGCGCAACGTTTTCCATTGCCGGGATTGCCATTGAACGCACCAGACGGGCAAGACCGGTCAGGTTTTCGGTCAGAACCGGGTTGCGTTTGTGTGGCATCGCCGACGAGCCTTTCTGCCCCTTGGAGAAAAACTCCTCAACTTCACGCACTTCGGTACGCTGCAGATGGCGAATTTCGGTTGCCAGATGTTCGATCGATGATGCAATCACACCAAGGGTCGCAAAATAGGCCGCATGGCGGTCGCGCGGGATCACCTGTGTTGAAACCGGTTCAGGTTTCAGACCAAGTTTCGCAGCAACATGTTCTTCAACGCTCGGATCGATGTTGGCGAATGTGCCAACCGCGCCAGAAATCGCACAGGTCGCGATTTCTTCGCGCGCGACAACCAAACGGTCCCGGTTACGTTTGAACTCGGCATAAAACGTCGCAAGCTTCAGACCAAAGGTTACCGGTTCTGCGTGAATGCCGTGCGAACGGCCCATGCAAGGAACGTCTTTGGTTTCATAGGCGCGCTTTTTAAGCGCAGCCAGAAGCTTGTCCATATCTTCAAGCAGGATGTCGGTTGCTTGGGTCAACTGAACGTTAAAGCAGGTATCAAGAACGTCCGAGCTGGTCATGCCCTGATGAACAAAGCGGGCTTCTTCGCCAACCTGTTCAGACAGTTCGGTCAGAAATGCAATGACGTCATGTTTGACTTCGGCCTCGACGGTGTCGATGCGATCAATACGGTCCTGAGTATAAGGTTTGTCACCTTTTTCCCAAACCAGCTTGGCAGATTGGGTCGGTATAACACCGAGCTCAGCCAGTTTGTCAGCAGCGTGTGCTTCAATTTCAAACCAGATACGGAATTTGTTCGCCGGTTCCCAGATGGCAGTCATCTGTGGACGGGAATAACGGGGGATCATGCGGTCGCCTCCGGGCAAGATGGTTGGGTGCCGGGGTATGATCTGAATGATCGTATTGCGTGATCACTTCCACGATCATCAGGCCAGCACGCTTTCACCGCGTCGGATAGTCCATTCCGGCCCGATTGGCAAGCCTGCATCGTGCGGAGGTAATGTTTGGAAACATCTTTTCCGGTGCTTTACCGGCTGCTTTTACCCATTCCCAGTGAAACTTGCTGCGTGTCCTCTGTTGATAGGGTGCTATTTCCGGTTTCGGGTAAACTCAAGGAAGGCACGCATGGCCGCACTGGTATGGCGTCGGCTCGGGTAATAAAGATACCAACTTGGCAGCTTCTTCTTCCAGTCGCTGAGCACTTCGATAACACTGCCCTGTTCTATATCGTCGCGAACATAATCCTCAAACAGATGGGCTATACCCGATCCTGCAATGGCGGCCTGCCTTTCCTGATGCGCGGAGCTCAGAGTCAATTGACCTTGCGGGGTGATTTCTACTTCGTGGTCGTCCTTTTCAAATTTCCATTTCACCATGGTTCCGTTGGGAAAACGACGACGAATACAATCATGCCCCAATAGATCGTTTGGTGTGTCAGGGTGCCCATTCTTGCGAAGGTAATCGGGCGAGGCCACGATCGCATATCGCAAGGCCGGACCTATCGGCATGGCGATCATATCTTGGGCAAGTTGATGTCCAAAGCGTACACCTGCGTCGAAACCCTGCTCAACAATATCGATGATCGCAGCATCGCTGACGATTTCAACATTGATGTCGGGATAGATTTTCATGAACTCAAAGGCCATTGGGCACAGAACATGGTCGGCGGCCGGCCCCGGCGCATTGATGCGCACCGTGCCAGACGGATGCTCTCGAAGCTGATTGAGATCGTCGATAGCGGTTCGAATAACGTGAAGGGCCGGGCCAAGTTGCTCCAGAAGCCGCGCGCCGGCCTCCGTCGGCGAGACGCTGCGTGTTGTTCGGTTCAGCAGCCGAATACCCAGCGATTCCTCAAGCACGTTTATCGATTGGCTGATGGCGGACGACGACACCCCCCTGCTAAGGGCCGCGGCCCTAAACCCACCGCAGCGTACGACGTCCTCAAATATTTCCAGGCTATCAAGGCGTAGTAGTTTCATTGCAAAGCTCTGCTTAATAAGCTGATCCATTTTTATAAGCTTATCCGCACGATCGATCTGTGTCATCCCTGTAGAACATGTTGCGAGGTGCTGTGTCCGGATAATCACGGCCCTGGCCGATGCCGAAGTTAAATACGGCACTTGTAATCAGATATTTGGACAGGATGGTAACTATGAGCGGAATCACATTGAATCGCCGGAAGATCATGCTAGCAGCCGTTTCAGCAGCAGCGACGGGGCTCGCTTTACCGACCGGCATGGGCTTTGCGCAGGCTGCTCCCGCTGGGACGTCTTCGCCCAAAGGTCTGAATGCGGGGGGAAATGTCGGTCATTACCGTTTTCGTGTTGGTGACATTTCGGCAACCGTTCTAAGCGACGGGTTGATCGGCGGTCCTCCGCGTGTTTATGCCAGCAACGCGCCAGAAGCAGAACTTGAAGAAGTTCTAAGGCAAGCATTCCTGCCGACTGACCGGATGACGCTTAATCTCAACACACTTCTTATCGAAACGAACGGTAAGCGCATCCTCCTTGAAGCCGGAGCCGGGCAGACGATGGGGCCGCATGGCGGTCGTCTGTTCGAGAACCTAGCAGCCATCGGGTTAGGACCCGAGGATATCGACATTGTCGTCGTCTCCCACACGCACCCGGACCATGTAGGCAATCTTCGAACCGCCGATGGTGGCAAGGCATTCCCACGGGCGACCGTATTTGCGCCTCGTGCCGATTGGGACTTTTTTGTTCGTAACGATCCAGACCTTTCCTACATGCCGGTACCCGCAGATTTCCGACGCAATTTCGCCGCTGCCATCCGGCAGAGTGTCGAACCCGTCACGAACGGGATTGAGTTATACGAAGCTGGCGATGAAATCGTTCCCGGGCTGACCACGCTTCCGGCTTTGGGACACACCCCCGGTATGGCGAACTTCCTTGTTCAATCAGGGAACGATCAGCTGTTGCTGACGGCTGATTTGGCTTATCATCCAATCGTTAATGTAGACCGTCCATGGCTGCCCGGTCCTGATCGCGACAAAGACACAGCTCTTGCTTCGCGCCGACGTATTTTTGACATGGCAGCGGTAGATCGGCTTCTTGTTCTCGGCTTCCACTATCCTTTCCCAGGGCTTGGTCGAATGCTCAAGACGGATATCGGCTATGCCTGGGTTCCGGCAAACTGGCAATTCTGATCAGCAGACATATGGAGGTCCCGCAATGACGACATCACGGCGTGCACTTTTATCGGGTTTTCTGACTGTACCGCTGTTGCCGCTGGCAGGACGGGACGCGTTAGCGCAGGAGGATCAGTTGATGCCCCTAACGCGTGCCTGCAGTGACGGAGATGAACCGACACTTCCCCGTGAGGCCGGTCCGTTCTTTAAACCGAACTCCCCCTTAAAGCGGGACCTCTATGTCGATGCACCACAGGCCGAACGTATCTCGATCGCTGGCTACGTCCTTGATGATCGATGTCGTCCGATACCGCAAAGCCTTGTTGAAATTTGGCATGCCGACGAAAACGGCGAGTATGATCGCCGGGGCTTCCGCCTGCGGGGTCATCAATTCACCGACGCGCAAGGACGTTGGTGGTTCAATACCATCGTACCAGCATTGTATCGGGGGCGTACGCGGCACTTCCATTTCAGGGTTCAACGTCGGGACGGAGATATCCTAACGACGCAGTTATTCTTTCCAGACGAGCCGGGTAATGCACGCGACTGGATATTCGATGAAACGCTTCTCATGAAGATCAACACTGTGGGTGACGGTCGGTTCGCACGCTTTGACTTCATCGTCTAAGTTCGAACGATGCCATGCCAGACTGGTTAGGTTTTCGAGTGGGGCAGCGTGCGGAAAATGTTATCTGCCCGGTATAAATGCCGTGCGGGTGATCCACGTAATCGACTGCACCGGTTTCAGCGCCCCGTTTTCAACGGGGGCGGAAAATCTGATTTCGCAGATTTGGCAAGCCTGCAGACAGGTATGACTGGGATGTGATTGTACTTTTACCGGTTAAAAACTTGTGTTCTGTTAGAATTATAGCAACTTAGATAGAATACATATTGCAAACGGACATTACGTATATGATGGCATTCTGGTCATCCGGTTGTTGAGTGGACGGGAAATTAATGACGCGCGAAGGCGACGGGGCGAAGGATCTTCCAAGAGAAGGGACTGAGAACCGCGAAACAGACGCCAACTATCTTGCGCAGCTTGTGGATTTGGGTATTGCGCTTTCTGCCGAGCAGGGACGCGAGGAGCTTAACCAGAAGATCCTGATGGCGGCGCGTAAATTCACCAACGCGGATGGTGGGTCGCTTTATCTCGTCAATAAAGACGAAAGCGAGCTGCATTTTCGTATCCTGATGAATGATACGCTCAACACCTTCTTTGTTTCCGGCCGCGAAAACGAAAAACCGTTTCCACCCTTGCCGCTGTATGATGTCGAAGGGCGGCCCAATTATCGCAACATCGCGACATATGTCGCGCTGACTGGCAAGCCGATCAATATCGAAGATGCCTATTGTGCCGACGGGTTTGATTTTTCCGGTACGCGCGCCTTTGATGCCAAAACGGGGTATCGGTCGAAATCATTTTTGACCGTACCGCTAAAAAGTACCCGTGGTGCGATGATGGGTGTGTTGCAGCTGATCAATGCCCGCGATGATGCCGGGCAGGTGATTGCCTTTGATAAATCAATCGAACCAATCATCGCCGCATTGGCCAGTCAGGCCGCGGTTGCGATTGAAAACAGCCGTCTTTTGCTGGCACAGCGCGATTTGATGGAAAGTTTCGTGCGCGTATTGGGCCATGCGATTGATGCCAAGTCGCCGCATACGGCCGATCATTGTTCGCGCGTTCCGGTGATTGCGCGCATGTTGGCGCAGGCCGCAGTTGATGACAAACTTGGACCATTTTCCAATTTCTACCTGACCGATATGGAATGGTACGAACTTGATCTGGCCGCCTGGCTTCATGATTGCGGCAAAATCGTCACCCCCGACCATGTGATGGAAAAGGCGACCAAGCTTGAAACCATCCATAACCGTATTCACGAAATTCGCACCCGGTTTGAAGTCCTGCGCCGGGATGCCGAAATCGATATGCTTAAACGCAAACTGGCGGGCGAAGACGCCGATGCCTGCGATGCCGATTTCAAGCAAAAGGTTGCCGAGCTGGAAAATCAGTTCGCCATGGTGGCCGATGCCAATATTGGCGATACGGAACTTGATACCGACACCATCTATGCCCTGCATGATATTGCCGAACTGACATGGGTACGCCATTTTGATCGAACGGTCGGGCTGTCATGGTCGGAAAATCAACGGCTGACCGATGCGGATCTGGTAAGCCTACGCGAAGCGGGCACAGAAACCTTGCTGATGGACCGCGAAGATCAGCTGTATCTGGGCTTTAACCGTGGGGAACTTTATAATCTATCGATCCCGCACGGTACCCTGACATCCGAAGAACGACAGGTGATCAATGATCACGTTGTCGTAACGCAGGACATGCTTGCCCAATTACCTTATCCACGCGAACTGCAACGTATTCCTGCTATTGCGGGCAATCACCATGAAAAAATGGATGGATCAGGGTATCCGCACGGCATGACCGGCGATGACATGGGCATTCTTGAAAAGGTCATGGTGATTGCCGACATTTTCGAAGCACTCACCGCGGTTGATCGCCCGTATAAACGGCCCAAACTTTTGTCTGAATGCATCTCGATCCTTGGCGATATGCGCGACAAGGGGCAGATCGACAATGACCTGTTCGAGCTGTTTTTGGTCAGTGGCACCTACCTTGTTTACGGTAAAAAATACCTGCGCCCCGATCAGTGCGACGAAGTGGATGTCAGTCAGTTTCTGTCATCGTAACGGGACTGTTTCCGGATGTGACAGCGGCAAGTGTCTTACAAATGTTTGTTGTAGCACGGCGTACACTGACGTATTCCTGACCGGTGCGTTCGTTTCAGGGGCCAGCGTTCTGCTTGGTCCGACGCATATTCAATTGGGTTCAGACCCTAGGATCAGGACTCATTAATTTGATTGGAATGGTCAATCAGATTTGTGCGGATACGCGGAGCGAAACCGCAGGAAGATGTTTATCTTTCAAGGTTTTGCGACAAAGTAGCCCGTGCAAATCCGATTGATCCGAAGGACAGTGGTTATATGTGCGAACTCCCGCGTCAAATCCCTTGTGTGGGATACCAACCCGCCCGGCGGACTTTTCCTTGGATTTCACACATATAACCACTGCCATTCCAATCAAATTAATGAGTCCTGATCCTAGAATACCGAACCGCCATGACGGACGTAAGGATGTTTGAAACACTCGATATTCTTTTTCTGATCGTTTCGGTGCTTGGAGCCGCTCAGGCGATTTTCCTGATTGTCCTGCTGATGGATGAAGGAAAACGGGCGTTTAAGGCCAATCGCTGGCTGATGGTGTTTGGGTTTTCGGTCGGGATGAGTTTTGTCGACGATACGTTCGATCCGATCATCAGTCCGCTTGTTAACCTGTATCTTGTGCCGGTTTTTGCGCCGTTCTTTTTTGCCTTCATTCCATCGATCTACCTGTATTTCCGCGAAATTTCGGGCGACCCGGCATCACGGCCATACCGGCATTTCCTTGTCTTGGTGCCCGTAGCTGCAGCAATCGGGCTTATGGTCTATTTCAAGCGTTCGCGCATGATCGCCGATGAGGGACATATTCGTGATGTCGGCTTGCAGATTACGTTCTCGTCGAGTGGTTTGGCAGATATGGTGCTGCTTGCGATCGTCATCCTGTTTTGCACGCTGTTTGCGGTTTACATGACCGGTATCTGGCGACGGGCCCGGCGTTACCTGCGACAGGCGGACTGGCAGCTTCAGGTTGACAGCGAACGGCTGCGTCGCTGGGTGATAGAACTTCTTGTCGGGATGACGATACTGTTTACCGTTTTCACCGTGACCCAGTTGTTTGATCTTTTTGTTTCGCAGGCCGAGTGGCTGTCGCTTGGCGTAAAGGCGGCGTTCGTTCTTGTGTTTTTCCGCATGTGTCAGGTGATTGCGCAGAACCCTGCGCTGTTTGTCCAACCGGAATCCGCTGCGGAAGGTGTGCCCGGTGATGCCGCGACACCGCCAGATACGGGCCGGGATGATGGCGGTGAACAGGCACGGATGCTGCGCATGATTGTCGATGAGGACAATGTCATGCGCATTCGAAACCGGCTTGAGAAAATCGTTGCTAGCCGCAATGTGATGTTCGACCCGCTTCTGACCATGCCGAAACTGGCTGCGGCGGTGGGGGTAACTCCCAATCAACTTTCTTTCGTGCTGAATAAGCATCTGGACAAAAATTTCTTCGATTTCGTCAATGAAGTTCGGATTAATGAGGCAGAGCGCCTTCTGGTCAGCGAATCGGAACGTACTGTCCTCGATATTGCGACCAGTGTTGGCTTCAATTCGAAATCGACTTTCAACCTTGCATTCAAGACGATCACCGGATTGACGCCAAGTAAGTATCGTCATGAAAACGTTGATAAACCAAACGACTAAGGCGTACGAATGCGCATTCGTACCATCCGGGGGCGCCTGATGCGTACGACCATATAACAACGGACGCCAGGTTCAGGGCTTAGGGGCAGTGTCGGCCCATCAACCAATTTCAGGGTGTTCCGATACATGTCTTTCAATCACGTTTTACGCCGCTCCGGTGATATCATGCTTCTTACCGGTCTGGGGCTTTGTACGATGGCGATCATTTTGATGATTGCCGGTCCGGTTCATGCCCAACAAGGCAGAAGAGAAATTCTGCGTGAACAGGTTAACCCAAATGCCGACAGCGAGGACCCGTGGCTTGGCGGGGACTGGCAATTTGGTGCATTTGGACAAATAGAAAGCAATCCTTATCGCGGAGCGGACAGTACCGATTTAGGCGGGCTTCCACTTCTTGCATATGATGCGGAGCGTATGCATATCGGGATTGACGGGATCGACATCAAAGCCTGGCAAAATGATTTTGCCAGTCTGTCCGTGATCGGTGGCTTCCGTGATGGACCATTTGAGTCAGGTGATAGCAACTACCTGAGAGGAATGAAGGATACCGACATGGGATATGATGTTGGTATTGGCTTTAGCACGCGGTTATGGCGCGGCGAACTGATTGGAAGCTATCTGACCGATGTTGCCGATACCCATAACGGTCATGAAGTTGATGTGTCCTATTTCGTGCCGCTGCAATTAGGGGATGTCAACTTTGAGTGGGGTGCCGGTGTTACGTGGCAAAGCGAGAACCTGGTTGATTATGGAACGGGTGTTTCGCGCGCTGAAGTCCGAAGCGACCGGGCATACTATGCCCCGGATGCGACCTTCCTGCCGCATCTTGATGTGACCGTCGCCTATCCGCTGACCGAAAGCCTCAATATCATTGGCACCGGCGGGTTCATCTATCTGTCCGATGAATATACCGACAGCCCGATCATTGACGATGATTACGTTCTCAGTGCCGGTCTTGGGCTTGTCTACACGTTCTGATTTTCCGTAATGGACATCAGATCGGGATGATCAAACGGGCAATCTGCACAAAAAAAACGGACCGTCGCAAGACGGTCCGTTAAGTTTCAGGGTGCAATTGTGGTCGGCTTGTTATTCAAATGCTGTCGTGGAAATGACAGGCGACCTCCTGAGTCTCCGAAACACGATCAATTTTTGGGACATCTGTCGCGCATTTTTCCTGTGCAAACGGGCAACGCGTTCGAAACACACATCCTGATGGCGGCGACAGCGGACTTGGCAAATCGCCGGTCAGGACAATGCGTTCCTTGTTGCGTTCAATTTCCGGATCGGGGATCGGCACGGCTGAAATCAGCGCCTTGGTATAGGGGTGCCTTGGTGCGGCATAGATGCTGTCACGGTCCGCAAGCTCCATCACATTGCCAAGATACAGCACCATAATGCGGTGACAGATATGGCGCACAATTGACAAATCATGGCTGATGAAAATCAGCGACAGGTCAAATTCGCGCTGCAACTCCTGCAACAGATTGACGATCTGCGCCTGGATCGACACATCAAGGGCGGAAACCGGTTCGTCACAAACAATCAGTTTGGGTTCAAGGATCATTGCGCGTGCAATGCCGATACGCTGGCATTGTCCGCCGGAAAATTCATGCGGATAACGGTTGATCATTTGCGGCAAAAGGCCAACGCGCGCCATCATGCGTTTGACGCGCGTCTTGATTTCATCCTTGCCCAATTCGGGCTTGTGGGTGACCAGCGGCTCGGCAATGATTTCGCCGATGGTCATGCGCGGATTAAGACAGGCCAGCGGATCCTGAAAAATGATCTGAAAATCCCGGCGCAGGGGCTGCATATCGCGGTGTGGAATGCCGACAATGTTTTTGCCAAGCCATGCGACCTGTCCCCCGGATGGGGCAATCAATTGCAAAATCGCCCGGCCCAGTGTCGATTTACCGCAGCCTGATTCCCCAACCACGCCCAGCGTTTCACCCGGAAACAGGTCAAAATTCACCCCGTCGACAGCCTTAAGCGGGCGGTCCTTGGCGAACAGGCCTTTGCCGGGTATCGGAAAATGGACCTTAAGGTCGCGCACCGAAAGGATCGGATCGTTGTCGCGTTTGTCTGGTGCTGTCATGACCGTCATTGCCCGTCCTCCCGGAAACATGCGCTGGCCCGGCCATCCCCAAAACCTTTGAGCAATGGGCGTTCCACACAGCATCGATCCATGACATAGCCGCACCGTTCCTGATAGGCACAACCAGTCGGCAGGTTTTGAAGATTGGGTGGCTGGCCGGGAATGGCGAACATGCTGTCTTCGTTGGCGCGATCAATGCGCGGCATCGATTTCAACAGTCCCTCGGTATAGGGATGGTGACTGTCATAGAAAATGTCGCGCACGGTACCGGTTTCAACAACCCGCCCGCCATACATCACCATCACCCGATCACACAGGCCAGCCACCACACCCAGATCGTGGGTGATCATGACGGTGGCGGTGTTGAAGTCTGTTTGCAAATCGCGCAACAGATCAAGGATCTGTGCCTGTACCGTGACATCAAGGGCGGTGGTCGGCTCATCGGCAATCAGAACTTCCGGATCACACAAAAGCGCCATGGCAATCATCACGCGTTGGCGCATGCCGCCGGAAAATTCATGCGGATACATGTGAACGCGCTGGGCCGCACCGGGAATGCCAACACGGTCAAGCATCGCAACAGCACGTTTTAGGGCTTCTGCCTCGGACATGCCGCGATGTTCGACCAGAACCTCTGTCATTTGCCGGGAGATTTTCAAAAACGGGTTTAACGATGTCATGGGGTCCTGAAAGATCATAGACATCGAGACACCGCGAATTTTGTTCAATTCGCGGGACCGCAGATTAAGGATTTCCTTATCCTTGTAGCGGACCGATCCGGTCGACGTGCCGTTCTTGGCCAAAAGCCCCATCAGCGACAGAAAAATCTGGGTTTTGCCCGATCCCGATTCCCCGACAACACCAAGCGTTTCGCCCGGGTCGATATGGAAATTGACGTTATTGACCGCCTCAACTTCGCCGTCCGGGGTTTGAAACCGCGTAGAAAGGTTTTCGACAGTCAGAATACGGTTGGTTGTCATGATGTGTTTCCTTCCTGTCCTATCTGTCTTTCGGGTCCAGCGCATCGCGCAGGCCATCGCCGATGAAGTTGAAACAGAACAGTGTCAGTGCGAGGAACACCGCCGGATAAATCAGCATCCAGGTCGATGCTTCGATCACCTTTGCGCCTTCGGAAATCAGAACACCCCAACTGGTCAGGGGCTCCTGCACACCGAGCCCAAGGAACGACAGGAAACTTTCTGTCAGGATCACTTGAGGAATGGTCAATGTCATATAGACAATCACCGGCCCCAGAACGTTGGGGATCACATGGCGGAAAATGATTTTGAAGTTCGAAACCCCCGTGGCATGGGCGGCCTCAATGAATTCACGCCGCCGCAGCGAAAGTGTCTGACCCCGGACAATGCGCGCCATGGTCAACCATTCAACCGCGCCAAGGGCGACAAAAATCAAAAAGATGTTTCGACCAAAAACCACCATCAACATGATGACGAAGAACATGAAGGGCAGGGAATACAGCACATCGACAAACCGCATCATGATGCTGTCGATCTTGCCGCCGAAATATCCGGCGATGGCCCCATATGTCACCCCAATGATCAGCGACACGGCTGTTGCCAGAAGCCCGACGGCCAATGACACGCGCGCGCCATACAGCACACGAACAAACAGATCGCGTCCATTGCCATCGGTGCCAAAAATATGGCCGTTTTCCCAGTTCGGACCTTCCTGAATATATCCCCAGTCGATCTGGTCATAGGCATATGGGCTCAAAAGCGGGGCAATGATCGCAAGCAGGGTAATAATCCCCAGAATGATCATCGATCCCACGGCGGCCTTGTTACGAAACAGGCGGATGCGGGCATCACGCCACAGGCTGCGCCCTTCGATTTCCTTGGTCGCACCTGCTGATTGCAGCAGTGCTGTCTTTTCGGATTTATTCATCATCAGGGTGACTTCAGTTTGGGATCAAGAAGGCCGTAAACCATGTCGACCAGGAAATTCAGCATGATGATCATCACCGCATAGATAATCACCACCCCCATCACCAACGGATAGTCGCGATTTAATGCGGCCTTGATGAAATAGGTGCCAATACCGGGCACACCAAAGATGCTTTCAATCACAACCGAGCCGGTCATCACTGCCGCGGTCGCGGGGCCGAGATAGGAAATCACTGGCAAAAGCGCGCCCTTGATTGCATGACGGTTCACCACCAACTTTTCGCGCAGTCCCTTGGCGCGTGCCGTGCGGATATAATTGGAATGCAGCACTTCGACCATGGATCCGCGCGTCAGGCGCGCGATATAGGCAATCTGGGGCAGGGCAAGGGCAATGATCGGCAAAATCTTGTACTGGATTTCGCCGTCTCCCCATCCTGCGGTCGGCAGGATCGCAAGATACAATCCAAAAACAAGCGACAGCAACGGCGCCATGACAAAGTTCGGGATGGCGATGCCGATCATGGCAATTCCCATCACGGCAAAATCAACCGCACTGTTTTGTCGAAGGGCGGCATAGGTTCCAAACCCGATCCCGAATACAAGGGCCAGGGCAATTGCACTTAAACCAAGCTGCATGGATGCAGGCGCGCCGGCCATGATCAGTTCAGCAACGGAAAAGTCGCGGATCTTGATCGAAGGGCCAAAGTCACCCTGCAAAAGCTTGCCGATATAAATGCCGTATTGTTCGATCAGCGGTTTATCAAGGTCGTAGGCCGCCTTGATGTTCTTTTCGATTTCGGGCGGAAGTGCGCGTTCCTGATCGAACGGACCGCCTGGTGCAATACGCATCATGAAAAAGGCCACCGTGATCACGATGAACAGCGTCGGGATCGCGATCAGCAGGCGCCGAATGGCGTAAGATAACATGTTTCTCTCTCATCCCCGTCGGGGTGATCGCAGGCCTTGGGCGGAAGGAAGCCTTCAAAGCCTGCGATACCAAGGCGAAATTTACTCGGCGATGTCGAGCCAGCGGGTCAGGTGACGATCCGGGGCATTATCGATCCAGCCCTTGATCTTTGGCGATACAAGCTGTTTCGAGACATAGTAGTAAATCGGGATGAAGGGCTGCGCTTCCATCATGATGGCTTCGGCCTGATGCATCAGTTCTGCGCGCTTTTTCAGGTCGCCTTCGTTTTCGGCATCCAGCATGAGTTCGTTATAGCGCGGGTTATCGAACGCGGCATAATTCAGCGGCCCGGTGCGTTCTTCACCAAGGAACAGGAAGTTCTGTGCATCGTTGTAGTCGGCAATCCATCCTGCACGGGCGACTTCGAAATCACCAACTTTCAGGTCGGCATAATGGATTTTGCCTTCGGTGTTAAACAGGTCCGCTTCGACACCGATCTGTTTCCACATGTTTTGCGCCGCAATCGCGATGCGTTTGTGGTTTTCCGACGTGTTATACCGCAGGGTGAATTTCAACGGATTGTCCGGCCCATAGCCTGCCTCTGCCATAAGTTTCTTGGCTTCTGCGACCTTCTCGCCGTAGGGCAGGTCTTTCCATGAAACATAGGCCGGTTCGGTATAGTTGCCTGTTCCCGGTGGCACGAAGGAATATGCCGGAAGTTCACCGGTTTTCAGAACCGCATCAGTGATGGCTTCGCGGTTGATGGCAAGTGAAAGCGCCTTGCGCACGCGCGGATCGGTGAACTTTTCTTTGTCGGTGCGGATCGCGTAATAATAAATGCCCGCATAGGGCGCGATGCGCAGGCTGTCGCTCAGATTGTCACGCAGCCAGGAAATCTGTTCGGATGCGATGTCACGTGCGACGTCAAGTTCGTTAGCACGGAACCGGTTCTGCATTGCGGTGCGGTCTTCGTAGGCGTAATAAATGACCTCGTCGATCGGAACGTTCTTGGCGTCGTAGAATTCTTCGTTTTTGACCAGTTTGGTATGAACGTTCGGAACCCATTCAACCAGTTTGTAAGGGCCATTCACGACGATGTTTTCCGGCTTTACCCAGTCCTTGCCATATTTTTCCACCGTATGACGGGGAATGGCAAAGGCGGTCTGATGGGTCAATTGTGCCAGAAAATAAGGGGCTGGTGCCGTCAGCTTGACCTTAAGGGTATGGTCGTCAACGGCAGTTGCTGCGAGTTTCGCGCCATCTTTGCCGGTGTTGACGTCTTCGGCACCTTCAATGATGTACAAAAGCGACGCATATTCAGCACCCAGTGCCGGATCAAGAAGGCGTTGCCACCCTGCGATGAAGTCCTGTGCGGTGACCGGGGTTCCGTCTGACCAGTTATGATCGCGGATTTTAAAGGTATATGTCATCCCGTCGTCTGAAACGGTCCAGCTTTCGGCCGCTCCGGGGACTGGCTGACCATCGGGGCCATATGTCAGAAGACCCAGTGACATATCATCGGAAACACGGCTGGTCTGAACGGTCGAGATGAAATGTGGGTCCATGGATTGTGGTTCGCCATCATTCCCGACCCGCAGAATCTTTTCGGCTTGCGCGTGGGTGGAGGACAACATGGTCATCGACCCGGCAATCAAGGCGGTCCCCAGCACAAAGGCTCGTGACGACTTTATCAGTCCGCTCACGAGACCTTTTGTGGTCATCGCATTTTGTGACATGTGAAATGTCTCCCTCAACAATTTTGATTTGTTGTGACGTACTCCCTGAAAGTACGTACGCAAAAATACTGAGGCTGCCATGCGTCAACTGCAAGTCGTGATTTCATATTGATGAAACAAATGGTGGAATTTTGCGCAATATTGTCCATTTCATAGCTGAACTTTGCGTAAACTGCCTAGGTTGACTGATAATCTAAACATGCACGACAAGGGTGACAATTTGGATATCAGGTCACCATTCGATATTCAGGGAAATGTGATGTAACCCGGAAAAGTTGTGTTTTTAGAGTGAAGTACTTCACATTCAAAGAGTTGGCGCTTAATGCCGGGTACGAATCGATGTTTGCCTTTTGGGAGTGGCACCGGGCAAATTGCGTTAAACATCGGATTCTAAAAGATCCGGATTGAGCAGCCCGGATAAGGGAATCAGGTTTTGTCTAAGGGGTTCAGTTCCAGCAAATCCTGCTTGTTGCCATACAGACAGGCAAAGACGGAAACCGTGACGTATGGCTTTTATTTTCCCACATAGGCCGCGAGCTCATCGGGTGTTCCTTTGGGAAAGGCTTCTCGTAAAAAGTCGAGGAACGCCGACACGCGTGCGCTAAGCAATCGGCGAGACGGGTAGAGCGCCCACAAGGTGATTTCGTTCCCGTCAACATCGCCCCACTGCACCAGCGTGCCGTCGGCAAGATCGTGACTGACAAGCGACACGGGCAGACGTCCGGCACCGACCCCTTTTCGCACGGCGTCCCGCACCATGACGAGCGATGACAGGCTCAGGACCGGATTGACCGCGATCCCCGATTGGCTCGTCGGTGTCTTCACATTCCAGATTTCGTCCTTGCGGACTTGGCCCCGCACGACAGCCGGGACGGCAGATCCATCTATCGGGCGCGTCAGATCAGGGTTGGCAACGATCACCAGTCGGTCATGCAGGAAAGCTCTTCCAACCAGACTTTCATCAGGCTCCGGGTTGACCCTTATCACCAGATCATAGGCTTCCTCGATCATATCGACGGGCCGGTCCTCGGTCGTGACTTCAAGCTGAACCTTTGGATACTTAAGAGCAAAATCAGCAGCAAGTTTGCCCATCGCAGTCAGCGAAAAGAGCAACGGCGCACTGATCCGAAGCCTGCCCCTTGGTTCGCGTCCTCCGGAGGCGATTTCTGAGGTCGTCTCGTCGAGTTCGGTGAACAACTGGCTCGTCCGCTCGAACAGGGCTCTTCCTTCCTCTGTCAGCTTGAGTATCCGTGCGCCGCGCTCGAACAAGCGCAGCTCAAGGCTCGCCTCAAGCTCTGCGACGCGCCGCGACAGTGTCGCTTTCGGGCGACCGGTGGCGCGCGACGCTTTTCCAAACCCTTCGTGGCGGGCAACCAGATTGAAATCGGCAAGGGCAAGAAGATCCATGTGTTCCACCAGTGAGACGATCTGTCTAAATATAGCGTCTATTCGCATCAATGTGGATCATTAAATTGGGGGCAGTCAAATTACTTAACCAAGGAGAGAAGCCATGACCATTCTAATCACCGGTGCGACTGGAAATGTCGGTCGTAATGTCGTCGAACAACTTGTGAACCGTGGTGCCGATGTACGTGCGCTGGTCCGTGATCCGTCTAAAGCGAGTTTCCCGATCAGCGTGGAAGTCGTCCAAGGGGACCTGCTTGACATCGACTCACTGCGGCACGCCATGTCGGGCGTCTCCACCCTGTTCCTGCTAAACGGGGTTGTTGCCGACGAATACACGCAGGCGCTGATTGCTCTTAACCTTGCCCGCGAGGCCGGGATTGAGCGGATTGTATACCTGTCGGTAATCCACAGCGATATCTACGTCAACGTGCCGCATTTTGCCGGGAAGTTCGGCGTAGAGCGGATGATCGAACACATGGGTCTTGGTGCGACCATTCTACGCCCGGCCTATTACATGGACAACGAGATCACGATCAAGGATGTCGTCACCAATTATGGCATCTATCCGATGCCGATTGGCGAGAAGGGCCTTGCGATGATCGATGCGCGTGACGTCGGCGAAATTGCCGCACTCGAATTGATCCGTCGCGAACAGTCAGCAACCCCGTTGCCGCTCAACCGCATCAATCTCGTTGGTCCGGACACGCTGACCGGCAACGATGCCGCCGCGATTTGGGGCGATGTCCTTGGTCGTACAATCGGCTTTCCTGGCAACGATACCGCCGGGTTCGAACAGAACTTGCGTCAGTTTATGCCCAGTTGGATGGCATTCGACATGCGCCTGATGGCCGAACGCTTCCTGACCGATGGCATGCTTCCAGACGTCGGTGACGTCGACCGGTTGACATCTATGCTTGGTCGTCCGCTGCGCTCCTATCGTGACTACGTTGCGCAAATCATTGGCTGATCGCCTCCATTCCAACACCACCGAAAAAGGACCATCGACATGATCTATTCGACTGCAACCGTCCCGGTGAACCCGGAAGGCGAGGGAAAACTCACGCGCGAGCAGGTCTGGAAGGGCCTCGAACTGAAGGCCCGCGATGCGCGCCAATTCCTCCCGCCGGGCCTTTGCAGCCGTTGCGAGGTAACAGAGGAAAGTGCAACGCATTTCGTCCGCAACGCCACGATCGGCAGTGTTGACCTGCGAGAGATCATCACGCTGGAGCCGCAACACAAGGTCACCTTCTTTCAGGCGACGGGCCCGCGTGAAGGTGCCATCATCAATGAATTGTTCGAGGATGAGGCGGGCGACCTTCAGCTCAAATTCTATTGCTACCTCGGCCTGCGCGATAAGGCACCGAATGGCCCGGAGGAACAGGCAGAACAAGCACAGTTCGACAGCGATAAGGGCTACAAAGCAGCCCTTCTATCCACATTGAAGCGCACACGTGAAATGGTTGCTGACGGCAGGATTTGATCCTCGATACTCTCATCAACCAACAATACAAACAGCACACGTCACTGTAGTCTGGTCGGTCATTTTTAATGGCTGACCAGATTTTTTGGGGGCATGGCTTTAAGCTCCAGCAAATCCCACTTATTGCCATACAGGTCTTCAAACACCGCAACGGTGCCATAAGGTTCATGGCGCGGGGCTTCAAGAAACCGTACACCGGCATTGGTCATGCGGTCATGGTCACGGGCAAAATCATCGGTATTAAGGAAAAAGCCAACCCGCCCGCCGGTCTGATCCCCAATGATGCAGGTTTGACGCTCGCCTTTGGCCTTGGCAAGTAAGACGCGGGTTTCCGTTGCCCCCTTGGGGCCAACAACCACCCAGCGTTTGCCATCACCAAGATCGGTGTCCTCAAGCAAATCAAACCCGACCTTGTCGGTATAAAACGCAATGGCGGCGTCGTAATCGCGTACAACAAGCGTGATCAAACCGATATGGGGCATGGCGTTCTTTCCGGTTGGAAATAGGGGAGCTGTAGGGTGGTCGCCTTAAATCAAACCAAGGGTCTTAAACGAATTATATCCTGCCTGGCTGATGATGATGTGATCATGCACCGCAATCTCCATCGCCTTGGCGGCATCAACGATCTTGCGCGTCATCTCGATATCACCGCGTGACGGGGTGGCATCGCCACTGGGATGATTGTGGACCAAGATGATGGCGGATGCATGCAGCTCAAGTGCGCGTTTGATGACTTCGCGTGGATAAACCGGGGTATGATCGACTGTGCCGCGTTGATGGCATTCATCGGCAATCAGGCGGTTTTTACGATCGAGAAACAGTAAATGCAGTTCTTCGTTTTTCAAATGCCCGATCCGCACCCGGCAATAGTCAATCAGCTGTTCCCAACTGGCAATCACCGGCAGTTCCATCGCACGTTCACGCGATAAATGTTGTGCGCTGGCCTCGGCAATTTTGATGGCGGCAATGCCGGCTTCGCCAAGCCCCTTGGCCTTGTGCAAATCTTCGGGTCGGGCGGATAACACATTGGCAAAGCTGCCAAACTGCGCAATCAGCGATTTGGCCAGCGGTTTAACGTCGCCACGCGGCATCGCCATGCACAGCATCAATTCGAGTAACTCATAATCGGCCAATGCGGTCGCACCGCCCTTGATAAAGCGGTCGCGCAACCGTTGGCGGTGGCCGTGGTAGTGCGGTTTTGGGGATTTGGGCGTTGTGGTGTCTGCCGACGATGCGGGTAGGGGCGTATCGTGCTCGGAAACGGGTGGGGATGTCGGGCTCTGTATCGCAGAAGGGACATCGCGGGTCTGATCAAAAAATACCCGCGTCCCGTCATCGATTTCAGAAGTCGGGGTCAAAGCAGCTTTGCGATTTTTAGTGTCGCTCAAATCTGCTTCCCCCGTTTACCCGTTACTCGGCTGCTTTGCCAAGGTCATAGGGTGGTTTGTCCAGACCGGCCGGTGATCGGGTAAAGATTTCAAACCCGTCGTCGGTCACGCCAAGCGAATGTTCAAACTGTGACGACAGTTTGCGGTCTCGCGTCACTGCTGTCCAGCCATCAGGTAAAATTTTACACGCATAAGTGCCCTGATTGATCATCGGCTCAATCGTAAAGATCATGCCCGGTTCCAGAACAAGCCCTTCGCCGGGCTTGCCGTAATGCAGGATATTCGGCGCATCATGAAACACTTGACCAAGCCCGTGACCACAGAAATCACGCACAACAGAGAACCGCTCACCTTCGGCATAGGACTGGATCGCGTGGCCGATATCGCCAAGTGTCGCACCCGGCTTAACCGCGTTAATCCCGCGCCAAAGCGCTTCGTAAGTCACATCGACAAGACGCTGGGCCATGACTTTGGGCGTTCCGGCGATATACATGCGCGATGTGTCGCCATACCACCCATCAACAATGACGGTGACATCAATGTTCATGATGTCGCCATTCTGCAATTTCTTGTCGCCCGGAATGCCGTGGCAGACCACATGGTTGATCGATGTGCAGATTGATTTCGGGAAACCGCGATAATTCAAACAGGCCGAAATCGAATTGTGATCACGGATATATTCATCACACAGGCGATCAAGCTCACCCGTCGTCACCCCCGGCACAACATGCGGGGTAATCATATCAAGCACTTCTGCTGCCAGCCGACCGGCGGCGCGCATGCCTTCAAATGCTTCGGGGCCGTGAAGTTTAACTTTTCCGTTCGCCACCCGAAATCTCCTTAAGCTCGGCTATAATGTCTATCGAATTTGTTGCACAATGACATAAAGCCAGACGGTCATATTGGCAAGGTTTGGCTGATATGCATCGGTCACCGATGCCTTACAGGTCCACAATCGGCAGTGGCTTATAAACCGAAACGTCGTTGGTGCTGATCGCACAGTCATAGGCAATCGCCTCAACCCCGTTTTCGCGCGCAGCCTTAAACCGATCGCCATAATGCGGATCAATATCGGTCGAAAGCGTAAACCGGTCACAATCGGTCCGCTGGATCAGGTAAAACATCACCGCCCGGTGTCCCTCGGCGACCATATCGGCCATTTCGTCCAAATGCTTTGCCCCGCGTGCGGTGACGGCATCGGGGAATTCGGCCAAACCGGGGACGTCTTCGTCACGTTTAAGATGGACGTTTTTGACTTCGACATAACAAAGCCCGCGGTCGGGATCAGACAGCAGGATATCAATCCGCGAATTCTTGCCGTACTTCACTTCGCGTTTCAGGGTTTCATACCCCGACAGTTCGGGAACCAGACCGTTCAAAATGGCTTCTTCGACAATCGCATTGGGGTGGGACGTGTTAATCCCGATCCATGCATCCCCAATCTGGCACAGCTCCCAGCTATATTTCAGTTTGCGTTTGGGGTTGTCTGATTGCGACAGCCAGACATCAATGCCCGGCTCCTTAAGCCCGATCATCCCGCCCGGATTGGCACAATGCGCGGTAATAACCTCCCCGCTATCAAGTTCAACATCGGCCAGAAACCGTTTATATCGTTTGATCAGCTTGCCGTGGATCAGCGGGGTGGGAAGATGCATTGTTGGCCTTTCGGGGAAACTGTCCTGACAGGAACTGTCATGTGATTTCTAAAACATGCTGCCAATTTCACGGCAATCGCGTCATACATCAACCCCTTACCGCTCAAAACCGCCAGAGGATTGAAAATTGCGCCAGACCCTTCGCGCTAAAGCCATTGCCGTTTGCGACAAAAAGATCGCGCAAAAAGGCGAAAATGTCGGCCTGTCATTCTATGCGTTTTTTGCCAACCGCAATGATGATCCGGATATGTTGATGGAGGCCGCAACATGGTGGATCAAAACCCATCAGCTTGATCATTTCGAAAAGGCCACCAAAATCCGCGAGATGATTCAAATGGGCCAATAAGTCTTAGTTTTTTGGTTCCGGCTTGTCTGGAACGTCACCAAGGAAATCCACCAGACTGACCTGACCAGAACCCCGGCGCAGCGGCTTGGGCTGACTTTCATCGGGTGCCCAGCCTGTCAGATAGATCACCTGAAACTTGGCATGCACCCTGCCATCTTCCCGGCCATGGCGTTCGTGATAAATCGCCGCCGCACGGGCAAGCGTACTGCGCTTGGTGAACTTTTTGGACCGTTTGGCGACAATGTTGCTTTCGCCCATCCCCGACAGATCGCGCATTAGTTTAAGCGCATCGGGATAATCAATCGTGATGTCATCGGCATCGACCACCGGCAGGGCAAAGCCGCTGCGTTGAAGCAATGCACCAGCATCTTTGACATCGACAAACGGGGAAACACGCGGCGATACACCGCCTTCTTCTTCAGCCTCGGCCGTCATCAGGGCTTCGCGCAGGTCTTTAAGCGTCTCCCCACCAAGCATAGAGGCCAGAAACAACCCATCGGGTTTCAGCGCACGCCGCGCCTGAAGCAGCATGCCCGGCAGATCATTGACCCAATGCAGGCTCAAGTTCGACAAGATCAGATCAAGCGACCCTTCGGCAAAGGGCAGGAATTCTTCATCGGCCACCATGCTCGATCGGCCATTAAGATCACGCGCTGCCTTGGCATAACGGTATGAGATATCAGCTTGATGCAATGTCTCAACCCGGCTGCTTGCGGCAAGGATCTGTGCCAACTCACCACTATGACAGCCAAGATCAACCGCACGCGGGAAACTGCGCGTGGTGTCCTCTAACCGGTCGGCCAACCGGTCGGCGGTTTCGGCAAACAGGAAGTTGAACTCGGACGCGCGCGATGCGGCGCGGTCGCGGCGCAATTTAAGGATATGACGATCAAAGACCGTGATCGGATCGGCCATGGGGCGGGAAGCTCCGGCAAAGTCGTTTCAAATGTTACGACCTAGATAGAGCGTCCCGCCCCATGGCGCAATCGAAGATCGGCCTTAAAGTTCTAGCACAAGCGGTTCACTGTCGTCGGTATCGGATGCGGCGGGCACGGCACAGCAGATCAGGACCTCGTCGGGTTTAAAGGTCGCACTGGGCTGCGTTTTATAGGTCACGCGACCTTGTAAAATTTTGGTCCGGCATGTACCGCAATTCCCGCCGCGGCAGCTGGCTTCCGGGGCAAGCCCGGCGTCCTCGGCAAGTTCAAGCAACGTCTTGTCGGCGTCGGGCTGCCAGATGGCGGCCTGAGCGGATTTCGCGAATTCGACCTGTGTTGCTTTGCGGCTCGCCGGGGCGAGTTCGGGCAATTGGTCATTTGCATCAAGGCTTCGTTGCAGCGATGCGGGGCCAAAGGCCTCGGCATGGATGCGGTTGTTGGTAATGTTCAGCCCGCGCAGCCCATCATACATCGCCTGCATGAAGGGCGGCGGCCCGCACAGATAAAAATCAAAATCATCAAACGGCAGCAGGGACCGAAGCAAATTCATGTCAATATGACCTGATGCCTCGTAATCCTTGCGTGGTTCTGCCCCATCTGCATCGGCCAGAACCCGGACAAGGCGAATGTTGCCCTGTGCGGCCTTCACAAGTTCAATGATCTCGCTGTCAAAGGCCCGGTCAGTGAGACTGCGGGCAGAATAAAACAGCCATGTCGGACGGAAACCGCGCGTGCGCAGTCCTTCATAGACAATATGGCGCAGCATCGAAATCACTGGTGTAATGCCAATGCCACCTGCCATCAGAACCACCGGCCGCTTTGCGTCGGCATCAAGGTGAAACTCCCCGGCAGGTGCCCGCGCCTCGATCACATCGCCAACGCGCAGGGTGTCATGCAAGTGGCTTGAGACAACACCTTCGCGCTTTACGCTGATGCGATAGGTATCATCCGATGGCCCATTTGAAAGCGTATAGGTCCGGATCAACGGCGTGTCCGTGCCGGGTATCTGCACACGGATCGGTAAATGCTGCCCCGCTTTGTTGGGCAAAGTGCCATTCTGATCTGCCGGTTCAAGGTGGAACGATTTGATCAGGTGGGTTTCCTCGGTAATCCGGGCAATTTTGAACGGACGCCAGCTTTTTGCCGCCTCAATGGCCGCAAGGTTCCGTGCCGCACTTTCCCAGTCCCCGGTCAGAAGGCTGTTGGGCGATGCGCCGTCCGCTTGATCGCGCCAGCGTATCGGCAGGGCAGAGTCCCTGAAAACCACCTTGCGCGGGAAAACACGCCACAACCGTTCAGCGCCCTGAAAGGCGGCAATTTCCGGCCCTTCGACAATGACGTCGGCATCGCCGGTGATTTGCAGGACATTGCCCGTGTTAAAATCGGTAAAGATCAACCCTGCCTTTGGGTTGGTCAGGATATTGCCCAGCGTGTTGAAAAACAGGTTTCCGGCAAAATCGGGAATGGTCAGGGTGCCGTCGACATCTATGTGAACAAACCCGGCTTTGCCGCCGCGATGGGACACATCGACTTCGCGGTTTTTTCCGGCACGATCAACATAGGTTGCGACAAAAAAGGTGTCGGCAGCGGCAATGATCGCCCGCGCCCGTTCATCAAGTTCTGCCGACGTTTCGGGGGACGACGCGGCAGGCGCAAGTGGATCACGGATGAATTCAAAATCGCGCAGATGGATATACTGCGGGCAATTGCCATAGCTGTGCCCGACCTCGATGGTAAAGTGATCATCGGAAGAATGCGCAATTGTACCGTTCATGCGGTTACGCCGTCTGGTATGCAGTTCAATCCCGATCATGCCGATCGCCGTGCCGTCACCTATGCCGGCATCCGCAGGATCGGTCGCATCGCGCGGGATGTTGACCGAAAGATGATGGGGATCGGGTGAGTTGAGAAAACCGGGGTGGTTGGCGCGAAGGGTTGCCCAGACATCGCCCGCATCATCCACCGTGCCAAATACGGCAAAGGGCAGTTGCGGATAGAACTGACGATGTTGATCAATCAGATGATCGCGCAGCACACGTTTGCCCATCTCGGCCATCTTTGTCTCGACACCGACCAACTGTTGCATGTGGATCTCGCCCTCATGCCACGGGCCGGACGTGTCCGCACCTGACGGCGTGAATTGGACGGGGGCGGAAGATGGGATTGTTGAGGGCGATGCACTGCGCGTGTTCATGACAGTTTCCTTTTCAAAGGACGAGGCTCAGGGCCGGTCTTGGGGCAGGGGGGGGAGTTTGAGCGGGGGCACAAACAAAGTGAAAGACCGGCCCGGCCCGTCAGATCGCCGTACGAAGACCGGCGACTGATTGCTCAAACGCGACGAAACCGGGCAGGGCTTCAACCCGTTTCAGCCACGCACGCACATTGTCATAGGCGGCAAGGTCGACATTGCCCTCTGGTGCATTGGCGATATAGCTGTAAAGCGCGACATCGGCGACGGTCGGATGATCAAGCGCAATCCACTCATTACCTGAAAGCTGGCTCTCAATTTGGGTAAGGATGGCATGGGCGCGTGCGATGACTTCCTCGGCATTGAACGGCGCATTGAAAACCGTGACCAGACGGGCCGCACAAACGCCATAGGCAATCTGACCGGCCGCAACCGAAAGCCATTTCTGAACTTTTGCGGCACCTTCGGCGTCTTCGGGCAGCCAGTCGGTGGCACCAAGCTTCTTGGCGACATAGGTCATGATGGCAATTGAATCGGCAATCACGACATCGCCATCTTCAAGAACCGGGACTTGACCAAGCGGGTTCAGTTTAAGGAATTCCGGTGATTTATGTGCGCCGTTTGGTAAATCGACAATGCTTACCTCGTGCTCAACACCCAGAAGGCTCAGGAAAAGATGGGCACGGTGGGCATGACCCGAAAGCGGGAAATGATGCAGTTTCATGATCGCGATCCTTTTCGTGGACACTGTTTATGGGATGATCTGATCATGATTGTTGGCTCATAATTAAGGAATATGGTTTTATGGGAATTCATTGTTCCGTAAGATGGAATAATTAGTCAGCGGTCGGGAAAACATCATGGATCGATTTCAGGCAATGCGAATTTTTGTCCGCGTCGTCGAAGCCCGAAGCTTCGCCGAAGCTGCGCGGCAATTACATTCAAGCCCACCCGCAGTCACACGCGCGGTGGCATATCTTGAAGAAATCACCGGTGCGCGGCTTCTGACCCGAACAACAAGATCGGTGACCCTGACCGAACCGGGCGCACGCTATTATGCCGATTGTAAACGTCTGCTTGCTGCGCTGAATGAGGCCGAGGCCGCCGCAGGGGGCGAGTATGCCAAGCCGAGCGGCACATTGACAATCACCGCCCCGGTTCTGTTCGGGCAGATGTATGTTTTTCCGATTTTGGCCGAATTCCTTGATCTTTATCCCGAGATGCGCGGCCATGCGCTGTTGCTTGACCGGATTGTCAATATTGTCGACGAAGGGATCGATATTGCCATTCGCATCGGTCACATGGCCGACACATCCATGAGCGCGATCAAGGTTGGAACCGTGCGCCATGTCGTTTGCGGTTCACCGGACTACTTTGCACGAAATGGCCGGCCACAGGTGCCCGCAGACCTTGGGACGCATAAGATTATTGCATCGACCGGATCCTCGATACCCCTTGACTGGCAATTTGGCCGGGATCAGAAAATCAACCTTTCCGTCACAGCACGTCTACAGAGCAATTCGATTGCAGCCGGCCGCCAGGCAGCAATTGACGGCTGGGGACTACTGCGTCTGCTGTCCTATCAGGCGGCCCCCTATGTTCAGGATGGATTGCTTGACGTGGTTCTAACTGAGTATGAGCCCGAACCACTGCCGATCCATATTGTCCATCCCGAAGGCCGCCATGCATCGGCCAAGGTACGCGCCTTTATTGATCTGGCGGTGGATCGTCTGCGGTCTGATAAGCGCATTAATGGGACCTTACCCTAGTCCCGACACATGCTATATTCCGTTTCCAGTTCAGTGTTTTGGGGCATCTGGTGGGAATTTCATCGTCGCAAATTGGCCGTGCTATCGGCAATGTGGTGCAAATCGGGTTGCGAACCGTTTTACCACCGAGGTGCGGTGGATGTGGGGAAATGACCGACACCACCCATGCGGTCTGTGCCGATTGCTGGGCCGGATTGCGGTTTATCACCGCTCCACAATGTGCGTGTTGTGGATATCCGTTCGAACTCGATGTTAGCGCTAACATCGAGGCTGTTGACCAAGGCAAGGATGGTAAAACCCTGTGCGGTAACTGCCATCAAAAGAAACCGGCCTTTGATCAGGCACGTGCGGCCTTGGTCTATGACGATCATAGCCGCGAGTATCTTTTGCGGTTCAAGCATGCGGATCGTACCGATTTAACCCCGCTTTTGGCCCGCTGGATGTTTCAGGCCGGACACGATATGTGGGGCGATGCGACGTTGATTTTACCGGTACCACTGCACCGCCGACGTCTGTTGGCGCGGCGCTATAATCAGTCGGGCCTTTTGGCGCAAAGGCTTTCGCGTCACACCGGAATTTCCTGGGACGGGCTGGTGTTACGGCGCGATCGCAATACACGAAGCCTTGGTGGATTGGGGCCATCTTCGCGCAAACGCGAGGTCGGCGGGGCTTTTCGCATTGATGAAACCCGTGCGGATCGTCTTGGCCTTGTCGGGGCCAATGTTGTTTTAGTCGATGATGTTTTGACAACCGGGGCAACCGCCAATGCCTGTGCCAGCATTTTAAAACGGGCCGGTGCCATGCACGTATCCGTGATCACAGTTGCACGTGTCGTGCGATGACGCGGTGCGGAATTTCTGATATACAGCCCTCATCCAAACTGAATTTCACGCCATATCATGTATTGGTTTCCCGGATTTCCGGGCGATTAAGGGTGATTGGCGGATAGAATAAGGAAGATGGCCACATGGCAAAAGTTGAAGTGTATGCCACCGAATGGTGCCCGTTCTGCAAACGCGCACGCAAGCTTCTGGAAGAAAAAGGTGCCAAGTACCAGCTGATCGATGTGATGATGGAGCCACGGCGCAAAAAGGAAATGATGGACCGTGCAAACGGAAAACATACCGTGCCGCAAATCTTCATCAATGACGAGCATATCGGCGGCTGTGACGAACTGATGGCGCTAAACGCCAAGGGCGATCTGGACACCAAGCTGTCTGCATAAGTTCAAGATTCTAGACGACTAAATCGGGTGGCAATGATCGTTGCCACCCGTTTATTTTTTAATGTCGGATGCTGTCTCAAGCGTTTTGCGAAATTCCGCAAATGCCGGGGTTTCAAATCCCGGGAGGCAGGCCAGAACAGTATCAACAGTCATGAGCGGATGTTCCCTGACCGGGCCAAGATGGCGCATCAGATCAACGACACTGCGTGGCATGATGCTGATGCATGATCCTGCTGCTGTGCAGGCAAACATCGCGTGATAGGAACCGACTTCCTGAACCGCGAAATGTTCCTTCATTGACCCAAAACCGGTCAGCCATTCCTCCGCCAGCATGCGATAGGTGCAACCCGGTGCAAAGGCGGCCAATGCTTTTGGTTTGATATCGCTGGCATGGCGGATATCGGGATGTCCGGGCGGCAACAACAGAACCAGCTGTTCGCGAAACAGGGCGTGCGTATCAAGTGTTCCGGGTTCCAGCCACCATTCACCCGACGGAACTGCAATCAGCGCGCAATCAATCCGCCGCGCCAGAAGGGCATCAATAAGCTGGCGGGTGGGGGCGGTTGAAAGTTCGATTGTGACGTCGGGCCATGCCTTGTTATATGCCGCAAGTGGCACGGGAAGGCGGCTGGCAACCGTGCTTTCCATTGATCCGACCCGCAAGGTTCCGCAAGGAGTCGACGGATTGACAACCTGTCGGGCTTCGTCCGCAAGGTTCAGGATGCGATCCGCATACTCCAGAAAAGTTTCCCCTTCCTGTGTGAGCAACATGCGTTTTTTATCGCGTTGAAACAGGGCAACACCGATTTCTGTTTCGAGTTGCTGGATGCGGGTAGTCACATTTGACGGCACCCGGCCAAGCCGTTCGGCTGCGCGTGTAATTCCCTGTTCTTTTGCGACGGTGCGAAAAATTGCCAGCGATGCATGATCCATCGTGAGTTCTCCAGTACAGAATTTTCTTGAATTTATATTCACTATTAAAGAATATATGTCAATATTAGTTCTGAATTTATGAAGGATGGTTGTGCCTGAGGGTGCGAAAACCTCCGGGAGGATTGAAATGCTCGATACGCTTGGTGTGACATTGCCGATTGTACAGGCCCCGATGGCTGGGGTTTCTACTCCGGCACTTGCCGCAGCGGTTTCCAATGCAGGGGGCTTGGGATCGATTGGTATCGGCGCGACTGATCCGTCCGGTGCGCGCAAAATGATCGAAGAAGTGCGTGCTGCGACCGACCGTGCCTTTAACGTCAATGTTTTCGTGCACGAAACACCCCAACCGGATAGGGCGCGCGAAGCGGCGTGGCTTGACGCGTTAAGGCCGTATTTTGACGCGTTCGGTGCACCGCCGCCGTCAAGTTTGCGCACCATTTATAAAAGTTTTGCCGATGACCCGGAAATGCTCAAACTTTTGATCGATATGAAACCTGCTGTGGTCAGCCTGCATTTCGGATTGCCGTCTGCCGATGCGATTGCAGCCTTAAAGCAGGCCGGGATCATGTTGTTTGCGACGGCCACCAGTCTGGACGAGGCACACAAGATTGAGGCGGCGGGCATTGATATCATTGTTGCGCAGGGCATTGAGGCTGGCGGTCATCGCGGCGTTTTTGACCCGCATGCGCACGATGATGGTTTGGGGACCGTCGCATTGACCCGTCTGCTGGTACGCCATTGCACTTTGTCGGTTGTTGCTGCGGGCGGCATCATGGATGGTGCGGGGATTGCGGCGGTACGTGATCTTGGTGCCGTTGCCGCCCAACTGGGGACGGCTTTTATCGCATGCCCGGAAACGTCGGCCGATGACGGATATCGCAAAGCACTTATGGGGGATAGTGCACATCATACCCAACTGACATCGCTGATTTCCGGGCGTCCGGCCCGGGCGATTGCAAACCGCTTTACGGCTTTGGGGGATGTTTTGGACGTTTCCGTGCCATCCTATCCGATTGCTTATGACGCGGGAAAAGCATTGAATGCTGCGGCCAAGGTACAGGGTGAATATGGCTTTGGCGCGCAATGGGCCGGGCAGGGCGCGCCGCTTGCGCGTGCGATGCCCGCAGCCGAGCTTGTCGCGACCCTGATGCGGGAACTCGACGCGGTGGATCGGAGCTGAAACCTTACTGAAAATCAAAACCCCCGATCAAGATGACCGGGGGTTTTGTCGGTGGTGGCACGGGGGATTGGGTTTATCTTGAAAACATCTGTTCCATTTCCTTGCGAAACGCGATGGCCGGGTCGTTCGCATCAAATTCAACATCATCCCATGTCAGAACCTGATCACAGGCAACCGCACGTTTGACTTTCAAATGATGGGCCAGCCCGATCGGAAGGGCATTTTGGGCGCGTGACGTTTTGGCAGGCATCAGTTTGCCATAGACGGTAAAGCCGCCTTCACCATCCAGCATGTCACCAACCGCAAGGTCGCGTTTGGCGGTGGCAACCGCATCACCCGACCAGACACGCGATGATCCGGTGGCTTCATGGCGGAGTGCTGCGGACGCCACCGAAATGCCAAGTTCCAGCCCGATCAGGTGATAGGGCTTATACATTGTCGAATATTGGCCGGTGGGATCGGTGAGCAAGCCATATTCGGAAAAGCAGCGTGCGACATAGTCACTCGGCGCTTCAAACGTGACATAAACGCCCCAGCGCAGATCGCGAAACACCGGGCGGGTATCGCGTTCAAGGCTGGATACCACCTCGACCGTGCCCTTGCGGTCCAGAATGCCGCCACTTTCACGGGGGCATAAAAGACGCGGTAAATCATCCACCCCGCAGGCCGGGAATTGCAGCCCGCAGTCTTGGGGGATGAGATCGCAGGCGTTGGATACCGCCGCCATTTCGATGGCTGATTTGGTGCCATCGAGGAAGCTGTTGAAAATTTGCGGGTTCATGCCGCCTGCCTTGGCTTGCTCGGGTGTCAGGCCATAATGGGTCCAGACATCATCGGGGGTGACATGATGATAAATCGGCAGATACTTTGTGCCCTTGCCCGCACAGACAACCGATAAACCAACCGCACGCGCCCAATCGACCATTTCGGCAATCAGGGCCGGTTGATCGCCGTAGGCCATCGAATAAACCAGACCGGCGGCCTCGGCCCGCTTGGCCAAAAGCGGCCCGGCAAGAACATCGGCCTCGACATTGACCATGACGATGTGACGGCCATGCTCAATCGCCTTTAACCCAAACCGGATGCCTGCTGCCGGACTGCCAGTGGCATCAATGATGACTTCAAGTCCATCGGCCTCAATCAGCGCGTCGGCGTCTTCGGTGAGCCATGTGGTGCCGTTTTTAAGCGCCGATGTTGGGTCGGGTGCGCCATATTGCTCCGCCGACCATCCGACCCGTTTAAGGGCGTCTTTGGCGCGGTCAATGCTGAGATCGGCAATGCCCAGAACGTGATAGCCCGGATGATGCCCGGCCTGACTTAAAAACATCGATCCGAATTTACCCGCCCCGATGATGCCAACCCGAACCGGATTGCCCTCATCGGCACGCTTGCGCAGTTTTGCGTCGAGATTCATTTTATTCTCCAGCCCCGGAACTTTTTATGCCGCAGATTGCTTTGAAACCAGTTCATCAAGGCAGTCATCGGCAAGCGGCGTGATCGGGGTGAAATCGCGATGCGCAATCCACGGTTTGCGATTGAATGCCCGGATGTGGTTGGAAACTGCGCACAGGCTAAGATAGACAATTGTCCGGTCAAACGGGCTGATGTTGGGCGGGCTGGCATGGACCAGATTGCCGTGGAACATCACAACCGATCCCGCCGGACCAACCGGGGCTTCGCAGCCGCCATCTTTTGCCAGTTCGGTCACTGTTTCGCGATCAAGTGTCCACAGTGGATAGGACGTGGTTTCAAGGTCATGTCCGGCCTTGAGTACACCGGCCTTATGGCTTTTGGGGATAAACAAAAGCGGGCCGTTGGCCGGTGTGACGTCTTCAAGGAACAGGGCAATGTTAAAGGCGCGCGGTTCGGGCATTTCGTCATCGCGCTGCCAGGTGCCGTAATCTTGATGCCACTGCCAGACCGCACCATCAAAGGCGGCCTTGGCGTTGATTTTGTATTGATGCATGTAGACCTGTTCATCCAAAAACTGTTCAACAGGTTCAATCAGGCGGGGATGGGCGCCAAGGCGGCGGTGGGCATCATTATAGGTGTGCGCGGCAAAGGCCGTTCGGGCAACACCGGATGTCTCGCGCCAGACCTCTTCGCGGTCGGAGGCATAAATCTTGCGGGCTTCGGACAGAAGCAAGGCGGCTTCGTCGCGGGAAAACAGTTCGGGTAGAAAAACAAAGCCCTTTTCGCGAAATTCGGCAAGTGCCGTTTCGTTGAGTTTCATGATGTTTCCTCCGATCCGCACAATGTTGTTTTTATGGTGCGGCTGATGTGCCCGGTTGCGGGCGGTTAGGGTTCAGACCCTAGTTTGTGTGAGTCTCGCTATCCTTCATTTTCGACGTCAGGCGGTGCTTGGCATTGTTGCTATGATTAATGGCAAGCTGTTGGGCACGGTCGCCATCGCCGGCACAGATCGCGTCGGCGATGGCTTCATGTTCCGTCCAGATCGGATCTCGGGACGATCCGCTCTGAAGATAGGCATGCATAACACGCCGGATTTGCAGCCAGACGGCTGCAGATGCCTCGGGCAATAAGGGATTACCCGAAAGGCGGTAGATCGTTTGATGGAATGCGACATCGGCTGCAACAAGGTCTGCGGTGTCGCCGCTGCCCAGAGCGTGGTGTCCCTGTTGGATGGCAGCCCGCAGAGCCGATTTCCGGTTAACATCCAAGGATTGAGCCGCAAGACGGGCCGCGAGCCCGTCAAAGGCTTCTCGCAGGTCATAAACGTGACGGACCAGATTGACATCCACTTGGGAAACGCGATATCCGCGCCGCCCCATTGGTTCAACCAGTCCGTCACGACGCAGCAACCCCAGAGCTTGCAACACTGGTTGCCGCGAGACATTGAGCTCCTCGGCAATAGCTTCCTGACGCAAAGGCGTTCCGGGAGGGAGAGCACCAGAACACAGCGCATCGACCAAACGGTCGTGCACTTCGTCAGTCAGACTTTTGCGACCGGAAAGAGGTTCCATCTTCGATCCTTCTTAGGTGTTCGGAATACTGTATACACTAATTCGATGTTGGAAAAGAGGGAATTTCCCGATGGGGTGATTGGTCATAAATTATGAATAATCATCCTGATTATGTGTTTTAGGTGAAAAGCCTTTGCGGCGGCTCAGAACCTGGTCATCGACACGGAGGATCGTGGGTTTATATTTGTATGAGTGATACCAAATGAGACTTGCCGCCTCGGACTGACATCTCCATCATCATATGGATGATCGTAAAAAGGAGATTGCGTCATGACCCGTTTCATTGCCGCCTGTGTTCAGGTCAATTCCCGTGATGATATGTCCGATAATCTTGCGCGTGCGGCGACCTATGCCCGCGATGCGCATGCGGTTGGGGCGCGGTTGATCGCATTTCCTGAAAACGTATCAATGATGTCGTTTGGCGGGGAAAATGTCCGCGTAGCGGCCTTTCTTGAAGACGAACACCCCGGACTGGTGTTTTTTGGTGATCTTGCCAAAGAATTGGAGGCGACCCTGATTGTCGGATCGCTGCATGTAAAAGCGCGCGACGAGGATCGGGTGGCCAATCGTTGCTTTGTCATCGGCCCGGATGGCAATATCATCATATCATATGACAAAATCCATATGTTCGATGTCGATCTGGCAAACGGGGAAAGTTATCGCGAAAGTAAAACATTCCGGCCCGGCGACGCGGCCAAGGTCGCCGACACCGACTATGGCAAAATTGGTGTGTCGATTTGCTATGACGTGCGGTTTCCCCATCTGTTTCGCGATTATGCCAAGGCCGGGGCAAAGATACTCAGCATTCCAGCCGCCTTTACCCGCACCACCGGGCAGGCACATTGGCATACGCTTTTAAAAGCACGCGCGATTGAAAACGGCTGTTTTGTGATTGCGGCTGCGCAGTGCGGGGAGCATCCGGGCAACCGGCAAACATTTGGTCATTCGCTGATCATTGATCCGTGGGGCAATGTTCTGGCCGATGGCGGGACCGATCCCGGCTTTATCACCGCCGAGATCGATCTGGATCGGGTTGATGAAATCCGACGCATGGTGCCGTCGCTGCAAAACGAGCAGAGCTATAAACCCTGTTAGGTTATTGATCGGCTCGTTTGGGTGAAGCGATCAGGAATAGCTGACGATTTCAAACTCGATGCCGTCTTCATCATCGAAATAAAACCGGCGACCGGGTTCGTAGTCGGCGTGGTTTTTGGTTTGATAGCCAGATGCCTTGATCCGTTGTTCGGTGGCATCAAGATCATCCACCACAATCGCCACATGGTTCAGACCCCCACGGGTTTCATAGGAACTTTCGGAACCGTCATTTGGTTTGCCCGGCGAATAGAGTGCGACGTAACTGTATGTGTTGCCAACATGATAGGTCGTGCCATCATGGATCGCGGCCCCATGCCAGCGGATATGCCAGCCAAACCAGTCACACAGCCGCTGTGCGGTTTTGGCCGGATCGGAAACGGTGAAATTGACATGTTCGAGAAAGGCTTCAGCCATGGCGGTTCTCCTTATTTGAAGGGTTAGCTTATTCCTTTGTCCTAATTCCTCAAGCTAAGTTGAGGTCAAATGTTTTTTGACATTGTTTTTAAGGGGAAGTTTTAGGGATGCTTCGTTAAGATCACGCAAGCTCACGAAACAGTGTCGCAACGTCATTTCGATTTTATCGCCCCATCGGTCAATCTTTGGTCATGGCGTAAATTCAACCGGAGAAACTGGGAAATGTTGAAGCGATTTTTGATGAGTTCGGCAGTGCTTGTTGCCATGTCGGGGGTAGGGATTGCCGGTGAGCAATATGTTGATGAAACCGGCTTTGCGATTAGCGGTTATGACGCGGTGGCCTATTTCAATTTGCCGCAAAAAGATCCCGGCATGATGCAGCCCCATGCCGTGCCGGGCCGGGTGGATATTACGGCCGATTATAATGGTGCGACATGGGCGTTTGCGACTGCTGAGAACCGCGACATGTTTCTGGCGAACCCGGAAAAATACGCCCCGAAATATGATGGCCATTGTGCCTATGGCGTTGCCAAGGGCGGCAAGGTGCCTGCCAATCCGAACCTGTGGCGGATTGTCGATGGGGAACTTTATCTTAACATCACCCCGGCGGTGGTTGGGTTCTGGAATGAGGATATAAAGGGCAACATCAGCACCGCCGAAGGCAATTGGTCCGGTCTTGAGGCCAAGGATGCCTCGGGAAAAAGCTGGACTGCAATCAGTGACAATGACGGGACCTATGACGGTCCTGCACCGATAAAATAGGTGTGGAAGCGTTACCGGACCGAATGAGACCCTAAAAAGAAACAAGCCAACTGCGATATGCAGCTGGCTTGTTTTTATAGGTCATGTGTCTGGTGCGATTAGCTGGCGATTTCGCCGCCATCCTGCTTGGTAATAGCGACAACGGATGGACGCGGAGGCATGCCATCGGCAAAGTCCGGCCAGCGCGTGCTTGGCGCGTCAAATGTCGAGCCATCCGCAGGATGCTGGACCGCAACAAACAAGGTCGTCCCGTCCGGGGTGAATTCCGGACCGCACATTTCAGCGCCTTCCGGGCAAGCAAAGAAGAACTTGGTCAAGGCCCGGCCCGCACCAGATACGTCGGTTGCATGCATGCCGTCCGGAATATCGGATTTTGGCGCGCCGTCGGTTGAAATCCACAAGCGTCCCTTGTGGTCGACGGCCATGTTGTCGGGGCAGGAAACCCAGCTTTCGGCACCGGGATGATACGACGATTTGTCGTCTGAATTTGCCGGATTACCACCCAGAAGGAAGATATCCCAAGTGAAGGTATCTGCGGTGTGATCGGCATCCTTGCCCATGCCACCCGGAGGGGTCAGTTCGAGAACGTGACCATGGATGTTTTCAACGCGCGGATTGACGATATTGGCTTCTTTGCGTTTTGAGTTGTTGGTCAGCATGACATAGACCTTGCCATTGACCGGGTTGGGTTCGACATCTTCGGGGCGGTCCATCTGGGTTGCGCCCAGAAGGTCAGCAGCACGGCGTGTTTCGATCAGAACATCGGCCTGACTGTTAAAGTCGTTTTGGGCTGTCAGCGGACCATCGCCGTGAACCAGTGGCATCCAGTTTACGCTGCCATCTTCGTTGAATTTGGCAACGTAAAGCGTGCCGTCTTCGAGGATGTCCATATTGGCGGCGCGGTCATTCGGATTGAATTTTTTCGACGCGACAAATTTGTACAAGTAATCGAAACGCTGATCATCCCCGGAATAGGCGACAACCGAGTTGTCTTTGTTGAGAATGACGGTAGCACCTTCGTGCTTGAAGCGGCCAAGGGCGCTGCGTTTTTTGGGCGTCGAGGTCGGATCATATGGATCGATTTCGACCATCCAGCCGAATTTGTTCGGCTCGTTCGGTTCTTTTTCCACATTGAAGCGGTCGAAATATTTGACCCAGCTGTACCAACTGTCCGTGCTGATGCCCAGTCGCTTGTAATTGCGTTCTTCGTTGGTTTTGCTGATGTCGCCACCAAAGTATCCGTTGAAGTTTTCCTCGGCGATCAGAATCGTGCCCCAAGGGGTTTTGCCGCCAGCACAATTGTTAAGTGTGCCGATAACCCGTGTGCCGGTTGGGTCACTGCTGGTTTTTAGGCGGTCATGGCCTGCGACCGCACCCGTAATGACCATTTCCGTATCAAGAGCAGAGATGCGACGTGCATATTTCGATCCGTCGATGACCTGCCACGTGCCGCCGGTTTTTTTGACTTCAACGACGGAATGCCCGTGGGCGGCAATTTCATGGAGTGCCTGTTCCTGAGACACGCCCATCGAATCTTTGAGGCCCGGCCACATCAGTTCGGCGTTGGTATATTCATGGTTGACGCATAGCAGACCGTGATCGGAGCTATCAGAACCAACCGGCAGCGGCATGAACGCGATGAAATCGTTATTATAGCCAAACTGTTTGTTTTGCGAGACGGCATCAACGGCCCCTGGCACGAACGCCGGCGCATCAGCCACAACCTTGTCGCCGTAACGAATGAGAATATTGGCATCATAACCATCGGCAACGGCGTGGGTTTTTGTAATTTTCTGCGGGATCGACTTAAAGGTCAGGGTCGATGCATCCTGTGCGCGGACCACGCCATTGGTTGCCATATAGGCGCCTGCAACGGCGGAAGTTGCCATGAGGCCCTTGAAAAATCCACGGCGGGAAAGACGCGCATTGATCAGGTCGGCAACGCGGGGGTTGCTGGTTGGATTAGATGGGATGTCGTCTTGATCTTCGATAATTTCAAATTGTTCGTTCATGGCAAATTCTCTCTCTTTTTTTTGGCGGGCGGTGAAACCAATAAAGAGGAAGATGCCAGAAAGATGTGCGCGATGAGTGTGACACTTGTGTTGTTTTTTTGCTTTGCGAATGCGCACGGAAAAAGCAAAATTTTCCCCACGGATTTTAGGCTCAGGACCTAGGGCTTTTGGGCGACGATGGCCTGTTTGACTGCATGGGGATGTGGGGCGTTTTCGTGGTAAACGTCACCCTGCATCTGGTTGATTATGCGCCAGCCGGAAAATGCGGTCAGAAGTTCGTCTTCTTGTAACAGGAAGTCAGGGGAACGCGGGCGGCCATGTTTTTCATTGCCGGTCATGAATGTTTCATAGATCAGCATCCCACCAGACCGAACCGCACCGCGCAGACGATCAAAAAGGGGGCGGTGCAGGTAATTGACCACAACAATCAGGTCAAACTGCTGGGTGCCCAACGGCCAGTGGCCGGTTTCAAGGTCGGCTTGCAGCCAGTCAATGCGTGCATCGGTAGGGCAATCGGTTTGGGAAACATCACGGTCAACGGCGGTTACCTGCCATCCGTGTTGGGCCAGCCATAAACTATGCCGTCCTTTGCCACACGCAACATCAAGTGCACGGTTGTGCCCCGGTGCAGGTAGGGGGACATTTTGGGTGATCCAGTGTGACGGCAATTGGGATGACATTTTCATAAATCTTGTTTATTGAAGGTTTTGCCTGTGGCTGGCGATGTTTGCCCATAGGGCCATATTACAGTAATCATATCGTCATGCGATCAATACGGTTTGCACACACACCATCATGATTCTATTTCAGCTTAAATGCGAACATGATCACGAATTCGAAGGCTGGTTCAAGGACGGCGCGACCTATGACGCGCAGGCCGCCGGGGGTGATTTATCTTGCCCGGTTTGTGGTACGGCCAATGTTGGCAAGGCCTTAATGGCGCCGCGTCTTCGCACGACACGCCAAAAAGAAGATGCTGCTGAAAAACAGCGTCAGAAGGCTGTTGCCGAAGCCACCAAGACCGCGATTGCCGAAATCCGCAAACAGGTCGAAACCAATTGCGAGAATGTCGGTACCAAGTTCGCCGAAGAAGCCCGCAAAATCCATTATGGCGAAACCAAAAAACGCGGCATCTACGGCGAAGCATCGATTAAGGAAACCGCCGAATTGGTCGATGAGGGCATTGATATTCATGCCTTGCCCTGGGACGACAAGACCAAGAAAAACTGATCAAGAGATCAGGTTTCTATCGCCTGTCGTCGCGTCAGGTTGAAGCGGGCGTTTGCCCGTCATTACGCCGCAGGTTTGCGTGCAATCACCATGTAATTGACGTCAAGGTCGCGGGGTGCTGGTGACCATTTGTCATTGATCGGGTTATAGGCGACGCCGGTGATATCAACCATATCAAGTCCGGAACCGCGCAAGTAACCTGACATTTCCGATGGTTTGACGAATTTGCGCCAATCATGGGTTCCGGCGGGCACCCAGCGCAGAATGTATTCCGCGCCGATCTTGGCAAGGGCAAGGGATTTCAGCGTGCGATTCAGGGTGGCGATAAACATCAAGCCGCCCGGTTTAAGCACCGACGCGCATGCCTGCATGAAAAACTGCGGGTCATCGACATGTTCGATGACTTCCATGTTCAGCACGACGTCAAACTGCTTGCCCTCATCGGCCAGCATTTCGGGCGTGCCGCAGCGATAGTCGATCTCCAGCCCGGATTGTTGGGCGTGGACCTTGGCGACATCGATGTTGTTTTGCGCCGCATCGACGGAGGTCATTTTGGCCCCCATGCGGGCAAGCGGTTCGGACAGAAGGCCCGCACCACACCCGATATCGATGATTTCGATGTCTTTGAGTGGCTCAATGGTGTTGGGATCGCGCCCAACATGCGCACAGATATTGTCGCGCAGAAGGCTTAAACGCACCGGGTTGAATTTATGCAGCGGCTTCATCACACCATTGGGATCCCACCATTCTTCAGCCATGGCGGAAAAACGTGCAATTTCCTCGGCATTGGCAGTGCGGCTGGTTTTGGTGGGGGCTTCCGACATGGCGTGGCTCCGAAGGCGTGATGTCAAATATGCTGTGCTCTGCATTGTTTACGCGCGCACGCCTGGCAAGGCAATACTTCGGTGCAAAACCGTGGCTGTCATATGTTGGCAAGGATGGACGTGCCAGCGATCTTTCTTAAGGCGCTTAGGGGGCTGGTGACTTTGGAAAAGGTGCCCTGCGCAAAACGTATGGATGATCAGGGTTATTAGGTAAATTTCGTCGAAAATTTCATTGAATTTGCCTATCACGAACGATTAGGAGCATTTTTGCAGAGAAAAAATGCATCGACGCAATTTATCGGCTTGGTTGATGCTTGTTTCGCAATGCGTATGGCAGTATTGATAACGCCGCCCGGATCAGGAGTAGCGCTGTATATAGAGCATGCACCCTTGGTTCGGTACCGGATCACATGCCGTCGTTTTCGGATAGCCGATCGACGGCGAGCATAGCGGGGATACTTCATGGCCCGTATTGTCATGAAATTTGGCGGCACTTCGGTCGCCGATGTCGAAAAAATCAAGAATGTCGCACGTCGGGTCAAATCCGAGGTCGATGCGGGCAATCAGGTTGCTGTTGTTGTCTCGGCGATGTCGGGCAAGACCAACGAACTGGTTGGCTGGGCACAGGAAGTGTCGCCGATGTATGATGCGCGTGAATATGACGTCATCGTATCGTCGGGCGAACAGGTGACTGTTGGCCTTTTGGCCATGGCGCTGCAAAGCATGGATGTGGCAGCACGGTCGTGGCTGGGATGGCAAATTCCGCTTAAGACCGATGGCGCACATGCCAAGGCACGCATCAAGGAAATCGACACCACCGAACTTGATAAACGCCTGAATGGTGGCGAAGTTGTCTGTGTGGCCGGGTTCCAGGGGATTGCACCCGATAACCGGATTACCACGCTGGGCCGTGGTGGGTCCGATACATCGGCGGTGGCATTGGCGGCGGCATTGAAGGCGGACCGTTGCGATATCTACACCGATGTTGAGGGTGTCTATACCACCGACCCGCGTATCGTGCCCAAGGCGCGCAAGATCGATAAGATTACCTACGAAGAAATGCTGGAACTCGCTTCGCTGGGTGCGAAGGTCCTGCAAACCCGATCGGTTGAGATGGCGATGAACCATCGCGTCCGGGTTCAGGTCCGTTCGACCTTTAGCGAAGCAGAAGGAACACTTGTTGTAGACGAGGACGAGATCGTGGAACAGGAAGTCGTAAGCGGGATTGCCTATAGCCGTGACGAAGCCAAGATTACCTTGGTCAAAGTTGCGGACAAGCCGGGCATCGCTGCTTCTATCTTCAGCCCGTTGGCTGATGCGAACATCAATGTCGACATGATCGTGCAGAACGTCTCTGAAGACGGGAAAAGCACGGATATGACCTTTACCGTTCCGCGCGGAGAATTCCAGCGTGCGCTTCAGGTCATTGAAAAGAACAAGGCGCATATCGCCTATCAGGAACTGCTGAGCACATCGGATGTGACCAAAGTGTCGATCATTGGTGTTGGTATGCGGTCCCATGTTGGCGTGGCACGTAAAATGTTTGAGACCCTAGCGGAAAAGGGCATCAACATTCAGGTCATCTCAACCTCGGAAATTAAGGTCAGTGTTCTGATCGCCGAGGAATATACCGAACTTGCGGTTCGTGCCCTGCACACCGCATACGGTCTGGATGCCGATTAAATTTAGCGGGGCATTCGCTTTTTACGCGATTAAGCCACTGTTAAATTAAGTATAATACTACATACTAGCTGGAACGATGTGTTTCGGCCTTTGTAATGAAATGGCAGGGGACCTCGCGTTCCCTGCATTTCTGCTTTGGGGTACAAAGAATATGAGCGATCCGAAATTTGACGCAGCACGCGCGCGCCTTGAAACATTGTGGGCAGCGGGCAAAGACTTTCTGGGAACCGATTACGCCATTATGGCTGGCGCAATGTCATGGGTGTCAGAACGTCACCTTGTGTCGGCTGTGTCTAATGCGGGTGGTTTCGGGGTGATTGCCTGCGGCTCGATGACGCCGGATTTGTTGTCGGCTGAAATTGCGGCAACCAAGGAAATGACCAAGAAGCCGTTTGGCGTCAATCTGATCACCATGCATCCGATGCTTGATGATCTGATCGAGGTTTGCCGCGAACATAACGTCGGTCATGTGGTTCTTGCGGGTGGGTTGCCGTCATCGGCCTCGATCAAAAAGGCCAAGGAATTTGCCAAGGTTATTTGTTTTGCGCCGGCACTGGTTTTGACCAAAAAGCTGATCCGGTCGGGTGCGGATGCGCTGGTGATCGAAGGCAGTGAGGCCGGGGGGCATGTTGGTCCGGTATCATTGACGGTTCTCGCACAGGAAATCCTGCCGCATGTTGCCGATATTCCGGTTTTCTGTGCCGGTGGTATTGGGCGCGGCGAAGCGATTACCGGGTTGCTTGAGCAGGGCGCATCTGGTGTGCAGATCGGCACCCGTCTTGTCTGTGCCGAGGAATGCATTGCCCATCCCGATTTCAAAAAGGCCTTTATCCGGGCCAGTGCACGTGATGCGATTACCACGGTTCAGCTTGATGACCGTTTCCCGGTTATTCCGGTGCGTGCCCTTGCCAACAAGGGGACCGATGAATTCCGCGATAAACAGCGTGCGGTGATTGAAAAGTTCCGCGCAGGTGAGCTAGATCAAGGCGAAGCCCAGCTTGAAATTGAACACTTCTGGGCCGGTGCATTGCGCCGTGCCGTGATTGACGGTGACGTTGAAAGTGGATCGGTTATGGCAGGGCAGTCGGTTGGTATGGTAAAGAAAGAACAACCGGTTACCGAAATTCTTGAAGAGCTGGTCGAGCAGGCCGTTCAATCCCTGGTTAAGAGAGACGACTAAGACAGATGAGCATTCCGTCCGCCGCAGTTTCTGGCCCGCGACGCCTTTTAAAGCGCGTCCGCGACGTTATGGCTGGACCGGGGACTGCGGAGGAACGCCTTGGACAGATCGTGACCATTATTGCAGCCGATATGGTGGCAGAGGTGTGTTCGGTCTATGTGATGCGTGCGGGCGAAGTGCTTGAGCTGTTTGCGACATGTGGTTTGTCCAAAGAGGCAATCCACATGACGCGCCTTCGTGTCGGTGAGGGGATTGTCGGGTTTGTTGCCGCCCATGCGCGGCCCTTGAACCTTAAGGACGCGCAAAGTCATCCGAACTTTGCCTATCGCCCGGAAACCGGCGAGGAAATCTATCATTCCATGATCGGTGTGCCGGTCCTGCGCGGGGGCCGTATCATTGGCGTTTTGGCCGTGCAGAACCGCACCGAACGCCTGTATTCCGAGGACGAGCAGGAAGCGCTTGAAAACGTTGCCATGGTGCTGGCCGAAATGGTCGCGGGTGGTGAGTTGGTCAGCCGCGAAGAACTTATTCCGACCGATGGCATCGCACTTTTGCCGCTGCGTCTTGGCGGGGCGCGGCTTGCGCCGGGGATTGGCAAGGGGATTGCCGTTCTGCATGAGCCGCGCATTGTCATTGACCGGATGGTGTCGGATGACCCCGAAGAGGAACTGACGCGGCTGCGTGAAGCCATGCGGGCCTTGCAAAACCATCTTGATAAGATGCTTGAGGCGGTTTCCGACATTGACGGCCTTGATGAGGCCGACGATCCGGGTGACATCCTTGAAGCCTATCGGATGATAGCCCAGGATACCGGGTGGCTTAACCGGATTACCGAGGCGGTCCATACCGGGTTGACGGCCGAGGCGGCTGTGCAGAAGGTTCATGATGATACCCGTGCACGCATGGCGCAGGTGACGGATCCGTATTTACGCGAACGCCTGCACGACCTTGAAGACCTTGCCAACCGGTTGTTACAGCATTTGTCTGGCCAGTATCAGTCCCCGGCATTTGGTGATCTGCCCGATGAAATTATTCTGGTGGCGCGCAACATCGGCCCGGCGGAGCTTCTGGATTACGATCACACCCGTTTGCGGGGGCTGGCGCTTGAGGAAGGGTCGCATACATCGCATGTGGCGATTGTGGCCCGTGCCCTTGATATTCCGGTTCTTGGCGGGGTAAAGGGCGTTCTTGACAAGGTCGAAGGCGGTGATCCACTGATTGTGGACGCCGACAATGCCCAGTTGTTCGTGCGCCCCAGCGAAGATGTGCGTGCGGTCATTGACGGGGCGCTTAAGGCGCGTGCACAGCGCAAGGCGCTTTATGCGCAGATGCGCGATATGCCGTCGTGTACGACCGATGGGGTGGATGTTTCGCTTAATATCAATGCGGGGCTTTTGATTGATGTGCCCCATGTCATTGAAAGCGGCGCGGATGGTATTGGGCTGTACCGGACGGAAATCCCGTTCATGGTGCGATCTGCCATGCCCGACATCACCGATCAGACAAAATTATACAACCGTATTTTCGAGCAGGCCGAGGGCCGTCCGATCGTGTTTCGGACGTTGGATGTCGGCGGTGACAAATTGTTGCCCTATTGGGAAGATATGACTGAAGAGAACCCGGCAATGGGGTGGCGTTCAATCCGCATTACGCTGGATCGGCCTGCCGTGCTGGTGCATCAGCTGCGCGCCTTGATCCGTGCGGGGCATGATCGTGATCTTTATATCATGTTCCCGATGATCGCCGAGGTTGCCGAATTCGATCAGGCGAAAGCCCTGCTTGATGATCAGTTACGGCGTGAAGCCGAACGTGGTTTTGTTCCGCGCAAGGTTGAAGTCGGCGCGATGCTTGAGGTGCCAGCCCTTATCTGGCAGGCACCGGCCTTGCTTAAGCGTGTTGACTTCCTGTCGGTTGGGACCAACGATCTGTTGCAGTTTATGTTTGCCGCAGACCGTGGTAATCCGCGGATTGAAGGACGATATGATACATTATCACCCAGCGTTTTCGCATTTATGCGCCAGTTGGTAACGCTGTGTGACGAAAAAGATGTCCGGTTAACCATTTGCGGCGAAATGGCCGGGCGACCGTTAGAGGCAATGGCCCTTATCGGCTTGGGAATAAAGCGTTTATCTATGGCACCTGCGTCTATCGGTCCTGTAAAGGAAATGGTTAGAAGTATGTGCAAGTATGAAGTTGAACGTTATGTTCTGACGATAATGAATAATTCCACCAGATCACTGCGATCGCGTCTTAAGGCTTTCGCAATAGATCACGGTGTAAAACTTTAAAAACAATCGCTTTTGGTGGGGATTTCTGATATTTTTATTGCTAGATCGTAACGTGGGGGTGCGGAGTTGGCGATCAAAAAGCGAAAGGAAGATCATTTGAATGAGGATGCCCGCGGGCGCCTGCGCTTCAGGCCGTTGTCCGGGGATAATCCCTCGAATGATATTATGATGGAAGCAGAGAACAACCAGCTCGGCGGTCACGCCGATGTCGGACAACTCTTGAAACAGACCCGTATCGGGTTGGGGCAAACCGTCGAAGACGTTTGTCAGCTTCTTCGTATTCGTAAAATTTATGTCGAAGCCATCGAAAATGGAGAGTATTCGCTTTTGCCGAATGGTCCCTATGGTATTGGCTTCGTTAAAGCATATGCTGAGCATCTTGGCCTTGATGGGGCTGAGATTGCGCGTCGTTTCCGTGAGGAAAACAACGCGCCGGCAGCACGAACGCAATTGACGTTCCCAAAACCGGTTCAAGAAAGCCGGGTTCCAGGCGGGGCAGTTCTTTTGATTGCCGCATTGCTTGGGATTGGGGCTTACGGCGGGTGGTACTATCTTTCAAGCCAGGGCAAAACCATTGCCGATCTGGTCGATCCACTGCCCGAACGACTGGCAAGCTATACGACGTCTGCACCGAAAGAGCCTGAGCCGCGTACACTTGAAAACGCGGCAGAGGCACGGGCAGCCGAAGCGCCGGTTTCATCGACGGATACTTCTGACACTGCAAACGAACCTGCCGGGGTGGAAACACCCGTTGCAAGTTCAGCCACCACGCCGGAAGGTGACGGTGCAGGGTCAAATGATGTTGCCGTTGTCGAAACCGCACCTGAAACTGCTGCTGCCCCGGTTGAAGAAGCCGAAAATACGGCGGCAGACGTTGCAGAACAGCCCGTAAGCGAAACGGCGCAAGCAGCACCTGCTGCGGAGCCGCAAGCACCGGTGGCTCAAGCACCGGAAACGGCACCTGAAACGACACCGGCTGCGCCAGCCGCAGAAGTTGCGTCTGTACCGGAGGTACCTGACGTTGATGATGCGGGTGGTGCACGTGTGTTTGGATCGGTCAATGTTGACAGCCGTGTAACGATTTCAGCGACGGAAACCAGTTGGGTTCGCATTCGCGAAGCTGATGGCAATGTCTTGCTGACCCGGATGTTGACGGCGGGCGATACGTACCGCGTGCCGAACCGTGACGGGCTTAAGCTTGAAGTCGGTAATGCTGGTGCGTTGACTTATAGCATCGACGGGAACGAAGCCCTTCCGGTTGGCGAATACGGTGCGGTTATTTCGGACTTTTCGTTGAATGTTGATGATTTGACCGAAGCTGAAACATCGACTGTTCAGTAAACGCTAGAGCCGGTAAAATGGTTTGTGTGACAGATTAAATACCAAAGGCGGCCCTGTTGGGTCGCCTTTTTCGTGCCTGCCATGCAAAATCGGTGAGAAAATCCGTCAGGCAACGGTTTCTAATCGGCGTTTGATAAGCTATATACACCCCAAGACACCTTGAACATTTTGGAACCGGAAATGAGCGTCCGCCCATATCGCGATATAGAACGCCGCAAAAGCCGCAAAATCCTTGTCGGGAATGTGGAAGTCGGCGGCGACGCACCGATCACGGTGCAGTCGATGACAAACACCCTGACCACCGATGTGAACGCGACAGTTGCGCAGATCCATCGTCTGGAAGAAGCCGGTGCAGACATCGTGCGTGTGTCCTGCCCGGATCAGGAATCCTCGTTCGCGCTTAAGGACATTGTCAAACAGGTCAATGTCCCGATCGTGGCCGACATCCATTTCCATTACAAACGTGCGATTGAAGCTGCCGAATCCGGTGCGGCGTGCCTGCGGATCAATCCGGGTAACATTGGGTCGACCGAACGTGTGCGCGAAGTCGTCAAGGCGGCAAAGGATCATGGCTGTTCGATGCGGATCGGGGTAAATGCCGGGTCATTGGAAAAAGAGCTGCTTGAGCGTTACGGCGAACCATGCCCCGAGGCGATGGTTGAAAGTGCGCTGAACCACGCTAAAATCCTTGAAGACCTTGATTTCCGCGAATTTAAAATCTCGGTCAAGGCATCGGATGTATTTCTGGCGGTGGCGGCCTATTACGGGCTGGCGGAAGCATGTGATTATCCGCTGCATCTTGGCATTACCGAGGCCGGTGGCCTGCGCGGTGGGACAGTGAAATCAGCTATCGGGATGGGCAACCTTCTGTGGGCCGGTATTGGTGATACGCTGCGCGTGTCGTTGTCTGCCGATCCGGTTGAGGAAATCCATGTCGGATTTGACATTCTGAAATCACTTGGCCTTCGGACCCGTGGTGTTCAGATTATTTCCTGTCCGTCTTGCGCGCGTCAGGGCTTTAACGTGGTTGAAACCGTGTCGGCCCTTGAAGAACGTCTTGCCCATATCTCAACCCCGATTTCGCTGTCGATCATTGGCTGTATTGTTAATGGTCCGGGCGAAGCGCGTGAAACCGATATCGGTTTGACCGGCGGTGGTGGCGGAAACCACAAGATGTATATTTCCGGGCGCCCGGATCATAATATCAGCACGGAAAAGATGGTCGATCATATCGTCGATCTGGTCGAAGAACGTGCGGCAAAAATCGAAGCCGAAGAAGCCGCCAAGCTGGCTGCGGCGGAATAGCAAAGTTGTATTGATCAGTTTTGGCTTTCCGCCACACCGGCGGAAAGCTATTTTCATGTTCGCATGAATTTGCGCACAATTACCTTGTGCGCAAATTGCTGGATTTAAAGAAAGATCGGAGACCCAAAGTGGCATCGCTTCAACCCGTCCGTGGTACGCATGACCTTCTGCCTGAACAGAACCGATTGCAGGATCATATCGCGAATACCGCACGCGACATTGGCGAGTTGTATGGTTATCAGCGCATGACCACGCCGATCTTTGAATTTACCGACGTGTTTGCCCGGACCCTTGGCGATACGTCCGATGTCGTGACCAAGGAAATGTATACCTTTGAAGACCGTGGCGGTGAGCAGATCACCCTGCGTCCCGAAGGAACAGCCGGTATTGCGCGTGCCTATATGTCCAACGGCATGCAGCAAATGTCCCCGGTCAAGGTCAGTTACTATGGCCCGATGTTCCGTTATGAGCGTCCGCAAAAAGGCCGTCAGCGCCAGTTCCATCAGATCGGTGCCGAACTGCTTGGCGTTGAACAGGTTGCCGGTGATATTGAGATGATCGGCTATGGCGCGCATATCCTGAAAACCCTTGGTCTTTGGGACAGCATTACGCTGGAGCTTAATACCCTTGGTGATCCTGAAAGCCGGGCGGCGTATCGCGACGTTTTGGTTGATTACTTCAAGGGGCATTTTGACAAGCTGTCAGAAGACAGCCGCAATCGTCTTGAAAAGAACCCGCTGCGTATTCTTGATTCCAAGGATGACGGGGACCGCGAACTGGTGGCCAATGCGCCGCTGTTTGCCGAGTACCTTAACGAACACAGCAAGGAATTCTTCAAGGGTCTGACCGAAGGGCTTGGCGATATCGGGATCAAGTATGAATTGAACCCGCGTCTGGTGCGCGGGCTGGATTATTATTGCCATACCTGTTTTGAGTTCACGACCAACACCCTTGGTGCGCAGGGCACTGTTATGGCCGGAGGCCGGTATGACGGGCTGATTTCGACCATGGGTGGTCCGCAGACGGCTGGTGTTGGCTGGGCTGCCGGTGTTGAACGACTTGCCCTTATGGTTGGGCAAGCCCCCGCAGGACCACGCCCGATTGCGCTTATTCCGATGGGGGATGCCGCGGAGGCCAAATGTCGTGCACTGGCCCAGACGCTGCGCGAAGCCGGGATTGCGGTTGAGCTTGGCTATTCCGGCAATATGAAAAAGCGCCTGAAACGGGCAGACAAGGCCAATGCCCGTATGGCGGTGATCCTTGGTGATGACGAACTGGCAAACGGTGTTGCCCAGTTGCGCGATCTTGATAGCAGCGAACAGCGCGAAGTGGCCCTTGATCAACTGGCTGGCGTGATCAGCAAAGGATGAGTTAAGGCGTGACAGACGGGGCAGACGGGATTTCGCATGAAGATGCCGGGGATTGGCCGCTAGATCGCCTTTTGGTGATCGGCACCAATCATCGGCGGTCCAGCGAAGATACCCGTGACCGTCTGTTCATTGACGAAGCCCGCCTGCCACAGTTTTTGGCCGCGATTGCCCAAGCCCGTTTGGGGCAGGCGGTTGTGGTGTCGACCTGTAACCGTACTGAAATCCATCTGTTGGCGTCCGAGGCCGAACGTGGTCGCGAACGGTTGATTGATCTGATGTCGCTTTGGGCGGATGTCGATCGGGATCAACTGGCCGCCGAGCTTTATATTCGTTCGGGCCGTGATGCGCTGCGCCATATGTTTGCGGTGGCGGCATCCCTTGACAGTCTGGTGATTGGCGAGCCGGAAGTTTTCGGTCAGGTCAAGGATGCGCACCGGATTGCGCGCAAGCATGAGCTTGTCGGGCGTGAGCTTGAACTGGTCTATCAGGCGGCCTATGCCATTGCCAAAAAGGTCCGCAATCAGACCGGCATCGGGCAGGGAGCCGTTTCAATTGCGGCGGCGGCCCAGTCGGTGGCGCGCGATTTACATGGTGATCTTAAAAACTGCACCCTGTTGTTGGCAGGGGCCGGTGATATGGGTGAATTGATTGCCGCATCGCTTGCCGAACGGGGCATCGGCCGCATTCTGGTGACGGACCGTTTGGCCGCACGCGCCCGTCTTGTAGCGCGACGCCTTGATTGTCATTGGTCGGAAATGGAAGACCTTGATCGTCTGATGGCAGAGGCTGATCTTATTCTGACTGCGGGGGGATCGCGGCGGTACATGATTGACCGGGATCGTGCGTTGGCGGCGGTCAAACGCCGCCGGTATCGCCCGGTCTTGATGATTGATACGGCTGTGCCCGGTGATATCGACCCGCAGGTCGATGAGATTGACGAGGTTTTCCTTTATCGGATCGAAGACCTTGAAAATATCGCCGCCGAAGGGCGCGGTGGACGTGAACAAAAGGCCGAAGAAGCCTGGGCCCTTATTGAGGCGGAACTTGACGGGTTTGTGCGCGACCGTGCACAGCGGGCCGCCGTTCCGGCCATTGCAGATTTGCGCAAACGATTTGAAACGGTGCGTTCTGATGTTTTAAACGAAAGCCAGGGGGATGCGGAAAAGGCAACGCGGCTTTTGATCAATCGATTGTTGCATACGCCGACCCAGGCCCTAAAAGATCTGGCGACGACAACGGATGGTGCAGGCACTGTCGAATGGGTGAAGGCCCAGAAGCTGTTGGCGCGCTTATTTGAACTTGATGACAAACCGGTTGGCGATAAAAACACCCCAACCGACCCCGAACAGGAGAATAAAGAGTGAGTTTGGACCTTGGTAAGCTTGATGGCGTCGTACGCCGGTTCGACGAGCTCAATTCCCTACTGTCGAGCGGCGAGCTTGATGGCGACAACTTTGTCAAACTGTCACGTGAACATGCGGAGCTGTCGCCGATTGTTGAGGCGATTGGGGTCTATACAAAGCTTCTGAGCGATCTGGATGATGCCAAGGAAATTCTGGCTGACCCGGATGGCGATCGCGATATGCGCGAAATGGCCGAGGCGGAAAAATACGAAATTCAGGATAAGCTGCCCGAGGCCGAACACGCCGTTAAGCTGATGCTGATCCCCAAGGACAGTGCGGATAGTAAAAACGCCATCCTTGAAATTCGCGCCGGTACGGGCGGCGAGGAAGCCGCGCTGTTTGCCGCCGACCTTTATCGGATGTATCAGCGTTATGCCGAAGGGCGTGGCTGGAAGTTCGAGCAAATGGACGCCAGCGAAAACGATCTTGGCGGGTTTAAGGAAGTCATTGTCAATGTGTCGGGCACGGACGTGTTTGCCCGTATGAAGTTTGAAAGTGGCGTTCACCGCGTGCAGCGTGTGCCCGTTACCGAAGGCGGCGGGCGTATTCATACGTCTGCGGCAACAGTGGCAGTTCTGCCCGAGGCCGAAGAAGTTGATATCCGCATTGATCCAAAAGACCTGCGGATTGATACTTATCGCTCGCAAGGGGCGGGTGGGCAGCACGTCAATACCACCGATAGTGCGGTGCGGATTACCCATATTCCGTCCGGGGTGGTTGCGGCCAGTCAGGAAGCAAAATCCCAGCATAAGAATAAAGAAAAAGCGATGAAGATGCTGCTGTCGCGCCTGTATGATCAGGAACGCGAAAGCAAGGACACCGCACGTGCCGCCGACCGTAAATCACAGGTTGGTTCGGGGGATCGGTCCGAACGCATCCGGACATATAATTTCCCGCAAGGACGCGTGTCGGATCATCGTATTAACCTGACCCTTTATCGTCTTGATGATTTCATTGCCGGTGGCCCGTCAGTTGATGAAATGATTGATGCGCTGATTTCCGAAGAGCAGGCACAGAAACTGGCTGAAATCGAAAGTTAAGGTGATGGTGGCCAGTACTTCGCAGCATGATGGATCGACCCTTGGTGTCTTAATGGCCGATGGGGTGTCGGCGTTGAACGCCGCCGGGATCGAAAATGCGCGTATGGATGCGCGTATTTTGCTCGCACGTGCCGCCGGTGTCGATGGGGGCCGGATCACAGCATGGCCCGAAGATGATGTTGCGCCCGAAAAGGTCGTGGTCTTTCGCGATATGATCGCGCGCCGCGCCCGACATGAACCGGTTGGGCGGATTTTGGGCGAGCGCGACTTTTGGCGCCATACGTTCAAACTTGCCCCTGATACGCTTGAACCACGCCCCGATAGTGAAACGCTTGTTGAATGGGCGATTGATTTTCTTGAGGATGCGGATACGCCGCGCATTCTTGATTTGGGGACTGGTACCGGATGTCTGTTGTTATCGGCCCTTGGCGATCTACCAGGCGCAACGGGCATCGGCCTTGATATCAGCGAAGGGGCGGTTGACTGTGCGCGTGAAAATGCCCGCGCACTTGATATGACCGAGCAGGCCGAATTTCGGGTGTCGGACTGGGCGCGCGCACTTAGCGATGGGGAACGGGCCGAGGGGTTTGACCTTGTGATGTCAAACCCGCCCTATATCACCCGTGACGAGATGGACATGCTTAGCCCGGAAGTGCAGAAGTTTGATCCGCGTCGTGCCTTAACCGATGAAGGCGACGGATTGGCGGCCTATCGGACATTGGCACAGGTGGCGTTTGATCTGACCAAGCCGGCGGGATTTGTCATATTTGAAATCGGGCGCGGTCAGGAAAATGATGTTGGCCGCATGCTTGTCGAAGCAGGATTTGTCGGTGTTGAGCATCGCGAAGATCTGGGCGGAATTGTCCGTTGCGTCGCGGCAAAGAAAACCCGTTGTTCGGTAGGGCGCTGCGTGATCTAGAGCGTGCCGCATTTAATCTGCAATTTTGCCGGGACAGCCTTCCACCCCGCAGCGTCAAGACCCTTGACCGTAGCCCCGCTACGCTGTGCAGCCCTTTCCTCGCCGGGCAGAAGGCTGCCTTCCGGCATTAAATGTGGCACGCTCTCGCTTTTGCATATGTCCTATGTGAAAAAAAGCGTTTGGGACTGAAAAAAACAGTTGGAATAACCGAACAAGCCATATAGGTTGGTTTGAACGGGCCGGGTGCCCGACGCGCTTATGAAAGCGCCGTGTTCCCCAGTAAACAGTTAATAATCTCCGTTCCTGATTAGGTTCTTGGTTGATTTGTCTTGAGACCGTTTGATCGGTGCTGTTTAGCGGGAAATATGTTTTTCAGACGGAGTGGTTCCGGGGCCGATGATGTCACCGGATTGTCCTTCAACACCAAAGTCATGTTGATATGAGAAATAACAATAAACGTCCGCGTGGACGGCAACAGCCTAATAAACGTCCAGTAAATCCTAAATTTCAAACTTTTGACAGCAACGGTCCAGATGGACGCGTTCGTGGCAATGCCCAACAGGTTCAAGAGAAATACGTTTCTCTGGCCAAGGATTGCACCGACGATCCAGTTTTGGCTGAAAACTATTACCAGCATGCTGAACACTACCATCGCATCCTGCAAGCTGCGCAGGAGTGGGAAAATCAGCGTCGCGACGAACGCGGCAGCGATAATAGTAATAACAATAATAACAACAACAATAGTAATAATCGCCCGCGTAATCAGCATGTTAACCGTGATGGCCGCGGCGAAAACCAGTCCAATCAAAGTGATGATCAGGGCGAAAACACTGAAAATGCGGCAACGTCTGACACTCCGTCAAACGCGTCCGCAAACAGTGAAAACGCCAGCCAGGAAAATACAGCACCTGCATCCGCTGATGGCGTAGAAGACAAACCGAAACGTGCGCCTCGTGCGCGCCGTACGGACAGTCGCAGCAGCCGCAGCCGCAGACCTGAAAATTCCGATGCTGCACCGAACTCTGATCGTCCCAATGCCAATGCCGGTTCTTCGGCTGAAGCCTCGGCGCCAGTTGCTTCTTCATCTGATGGTGAAAGCACGGCTCAGGATGCCGGTTCGGACGGTGAAGAAAAGAAACCGCGTCGCGCATCAAGCAGCACGACCCGCACACGTGGGCGTCATCCGACGGCACGTCGTGGGCGCAGCCGGGCTGCTGGTCGTGATGAAGACGGCGAAGGTGGTGAAACCGTATCTGATGATGGTTCCGAACCCGTTTCGGCCTGATACGAACAACACCTGATATCTTTTACGTAAAAACACCTCCGCAGAAATAGATCTGCGGGGGTGTTTTGCTGTGTGCGATGAACGCTTTTCGCAGCACCTTGTTGGTATGGTTGCGGTTAGAATACAGTGTAAAACTTTGGATTATAAAGCCTAATAAACCGTGCAACCGTTGATTATTGTTGGTATCAGTTTAACCAACGTCACACATAATAAGTGACGAGATGACCGCAATGCGGCGATGGGTTGGCGTGGTGCAGATTGCCACTACTTGGGAGTCTTTGATGGGGACTGGCTTATTTCGCGTCGTCATGGTGCTGCTTTGGGCGCTTGGCGCAATGGTTGTTGCCCTTGGGTTGTTTAACGGCGACTACGAGTTAGCGCTTCTTGGTGCGGTCTGCTTCATCATTCCAATGTTCCTTCCTGTTGTGGTGATTGCCTTGAACCGCATGAAGGGATCATCCCCAAGCAAAAACAAGAAATCCATGTCACCGGCACAGGCCGCCAAAACAAAGGCCGAAGGCCAGTGGGCAAAGCGTGAAGATTTAAACGCGCGCAAAATGTTTGAAAGCAATCCGTCGATGGTTCTTGGCCGTTGGGGCGATGACAAAAGCCTTATCGGGGCATCCGGGCTTAAACGTGTTTTGACATTTTCGACATCGCCCGAAGAATATTACCGGGCATCAGCAGAACCGAATGCGTTGCTACACACTGGAAATCTGTTTGTTTATGAACGCCATGGCAGCATTTTTCGCGCCATTCATGATCGGCGCAAGAAGCTTGGTCAGAACCTGATTGTCATTGATCCGCATGGTCAGAGCGGCTTTGAGTCAGATCAGTTTAATCCGTTTGATTTCATCCGCCAGCAGGGCGAGGGCATGATCACCGATACCGGTTTGATCGCCGATACGTTGCTGGCCCCGATGTTTGTTCAGGAACTTGACGAGCAGGAAGTGCGCATTGCGCGTTCGCTTTTGCAGGGCTTTATTGTTCATACGATCCGGACAAGCCCGAAAGAAAACCGCAATCTTGGCGAGGTGCGCCGCAACCTGATCATGCCGTCGCACCGGTTTTACAAGATCCTTGAAGAATTGATGAACATTGAATCGGCCGACGGCCGGATTTCAGACGTTGCGCTTAATATCCTTGATATGACCGAAGATCAGCGCATGAAGATCATCGAAGCCTGTCGTGCGTCGACCGCAGAATTTGATAATCCGCAAATTTCACGTGTTCTAAGCAAAAGCAGTTTTGACATTGAAGACATTGCCAAAACTGCGGTTTCGATTTTTGTGATTGGTCAGGTGGGCGGGGATACGCCCGATGTTCAGCCGTCCTTTAGCCGGGTCATGCTGGCCGGGATGATGAATATGATCAATCAGCGCAATTGGAAAAGCGGTGACCCCGAGTTTCTTGTGCTGATGGACGGGATCGAAAGTGTTGGTCGCATGCCACTTTTTGAACGCTTGCTGGGCGGTGGGTACGGCGAGGGCATGATCGTCTGGCCGGGCTTTAGCGGTGTCAGTGCCTTGATGGATGTGTGTTTGAACTGGGAAAACGTTGTGGGTCGGGTGGATGCCATTTCGGTGCTTAGTCAGGATGGGGCATTCAACCTTGATTGGGTGGCTGGCCTGACGGCGATGTCTAAATTTGATGATACGGGGGGCGGCAGTTCGACAGACCGTCCTGTTCATTTAAAGGGACAGGATGCTCAGCCAATCTTGCGGTCAGCAGAAGTCGCACGGTTCCCCAAAGAGGAACAAATTTTGTTCCGCAAGGGCGTGCCACCAATCAAGGCGCACCGGATTGACTGGTATCACGATGAACTGTTTACCGGGATTGCCGTTCACGCGCCGACCTTTAATTAGGGTCTGAACCCAAGGGAGAGTTCTCCCAAAGAAGACGCCTGACCCCAAACTGCGTTTCATCGCAGCAAAAGATCAGGCGTTTTAACAGGCGGCTGTTGTGTTCGATAAGATCAGGCGATGGTTACGGTGTCGCCCGGTGTGATGACCGCATCGCTGACGGGCTCAATATACATGCCCATATAAAGGTGATTGACCCCTTTGCGCAGCATCAACGGCACATTGATGTCCGAGACAGCGGTATCGGGATTGATGCTGGTGGCTTTGCAGCGCGTAATGGGGTGAACAACCCGGAAGGTGCCATCATTGATCTTGATGATCTGGTCTTCTTCCCATTCCAGTTCTTTCCACGGCGCCAGCCCGTCAATCAGCAGATTGCCGCGAAAACGCATCGGATCGATTTCGGCCTGAACAATGCGTTCGCCGAAATCACGGATCGAGGCCAGATTGAGGATCGAAATATAGGGTTCCTTCATGTCGCCAAACTGCGTGTCCGGAACGGAATAGATTTTCGGTGTGCCGGCGATATCGTTTTTCAGGAATGCCTTGAGGAAATCCTCGATGACAGTACGGCCCATGGCGTCATCAAGTTTGCCTTTGCAGATTGCCCGGCCATTGCGCATCACCGTCAGGGTTGATGTGGCGTCGTCATACTCGGTGCCAAGCTCGGCCAGTTTCGGGGTGTTGACCAATTGCAGGAAATTGCTTTTGCGCGCCCACTCATGCACACCGTCCTGCCCCGTTGACGACTGGGTGGCAATCACAAAACGCCGATCATCGGGTATCATTTTGTGGGCGGTGATGGTGGCTTTGGGCATATCAATCCCGCGCATCCCTTTGACGGGGTAACGTCTTATGGCTTTGAGCTCGACGGTCATTGTCTTGTTTCCTGTATGGCGCATTGTCCATGCCGTTTAAATTTGGGCGAGCCAGCATAGATTTATCGTGACGTTAATGTGTTGTTTTGCCGTGGGCAACCCCTGCTTTCGCAGTAAATTCAGGTCGTTTTCACGCAGACTGTAACAATGACAGAAAATCGTGTTGCGGCGCAGCATTAATTCTTGCAACTTTTGTAGGGGTATCTGCTTGCAAACGGGTTAAACTGAGACATATCAAAGTAGTCGGCGGTGAAAAAATCTATAATTTCTTCACCGCTTACGCCGTGGATGCTTCCAAGAAGGTCCACATCTCATAAACACTGTTGGCTCAAGGAGTGACAGGAATGGAATTTGAAAACTTTACGGATCGGTCCAAAGGTTTCCTTCAGTCTGCGCAATCGCTGGCGTTGCGGGAAAACCATCAACAATTTGTGCCCATCCATCTTCTCAAGGTGCTGCTTGACGACGAAGAAGGTCTGGCAGCCAATCTGATCAAGGCATCGGGGGGGAACCCCAAACTGGCACAGCAACGCTGTGCGGCCGAGCTTGCCAAACTGCCGAAGGTTTCCGGCGGGAATGGTCAGATTTATCTGTCATCGGAATTTGCCCGCCTGATGGATCAGGCACAGGAGGTCGCCAAAAAAGCCGGCGACAGCTATGTCACGGCAGAACGGTTGCTTTTGACCATTGCCCTTGATCCGAAATCAACGGCGGGCAAGGTTCTGGCCGATGCCAGTGTGACCGCGCAGTCGCTTAATGGCGCGATCAATGACATCCGCAAAGGCCGCACAGCCGACAGTTCCGGTGCCGAAAGCCAGTATGACGCGTTGAAAAAATACGCCCGCGACCTGACCGAGGCTGCGCGCGACGGTAAACTTGACCCGGTCATTGGCCGGGACGAGGAAATCCGCCGTGCTATTCAGGTTCTGTCGCGCCGGACCAAAAACAACCCGGTTTTGATCGGCGAGCCCGGTGTGGGTAAAACCGCGATTGCCGAGGGGCTTGCACTTCGGATTATCAAGGGGGATGTGCCCGAAACGCTGAAGGACAAGAAACTTCTGTCTCTTGATCTTGGTGCGTTGATTGCAGGGGCGAAATTCCGGGGCGAGTTTGAAGAACGCTTAAAAGCGGTTTTGAGCGAAATTGAATCCGAAGCCGGCAAGGTTGTCCTGTTTATTGATGAGCTGCACACCCTTGTTGGTGCGGGAAGTGCCGAAGGGTCGATGGATGCATCCAACCTTTTGAAACCGGCATTGGCACGCGGTGAGCTGCACTGCATTGGTGCGACAACCTTGGATGAATATCGCAAGCACATCGAGAAAGATGCGGCTCTTGCGCGGCGGTTTCAGGCGGTGTTTGTGTCCGAGCCAACGGTTTCTGATACCGTATCGATCCTGCGCGGGATCAAGGATAAATACGAACTTCATCATGGGGTGCGTATTGCCGATGCGGCGTTGGTGGCGGCAGCGACCTTGTCCAACCGGTACATCACCGATCGGTTTTTGCCAGATAAGGCGATTGACCTGATGGATGAAGCGTCATCGCGCATGCGCATGGAGCTTGATTCCAAACCGGAAGAAATCGATGAACTTGATCGTCGGATCATCCAGCTTAAGATCGAACGTGAAGCCCTTAAGAAAGAAGACGATGCCGCATCGAAAGAGCGTCTTGGTCGACTGGAAAAAGAGCTTGTCGGGCTTGAAAGCAGTTCGGCATCGCTGACCGCGAAATGGGAAGCACAGAAAACCGAAATGGCGGCATCCACCCATATCAAGGAACAGCTTGATGTGGCACGCGGTGAACTTGAACGTGCAATGCGCGATGGCAAGCTTGATCGTGCCGGGCAGCTTCAATACGAAGAAATCCCCGCCCTTGAACGTCTGCTTGAAAAAGCCGAGGACGATCAGGCCGACGGCATGAAGGAAGAGGCGGTTACGGAAAAACATATCGCCTCCATCGTGTCACGCTGGACGGGGATTCCGGTTGATAAGATGCTGGAAGGCGAACGCGAAAAGCTGCTTGAAATGGAAGATACCCTGCGCAAAAGGGTGGTCGGACAAGACGAAGCCGTGCGGTCGATCTCCAACGCGGTGCGGCGCGCACGTGCGGGCCTTCAGGACCCGAACCGTCCGATGGGATCGTTCCTGTTCCTGGGGCCAACCGGGGTGGGTAAAACCGAGCTTACCAAAGCACTGGCGCAGTTCCTGTTTGATGATGAACAGGCCATGGTGCGGATTGATATGTCCGAATTCATGGAAAAGCACGCCGTTGCGCGGTTGATCGGTGCACCTCCGGGCTATGTCGGGTATGAAGAAGGCGGGTCTTTGACCGAGGCTGTTCGTCGCCGTCCGTATCAGGTGATCCTGTTTGACGAGGTCGAAAAAGCACATCCAGATGTGTTTAACGTCCTTTTGCAGGTTCTTGACGAAGGGCGTCTGACAGACGGGCAGGGACGTGTTGTCGATTTCCGCAATACGCTGATTATCCTGACATCCAACCTGGGCGGTGAGATCCTTGCCAAGCAGGAAGAAGGTCATGACAGTGGCGAGCTTCGCAGTCAGGTGATGGAAATTGTCCGGGCATCGTTCCGCCCGGAATTCCTGAACCGTCTGGACGAGGTCATTTTGTTCCATCGTTTGCAGCGCGCACAGATGGGCACGATTGTTGAAATCCAGCTGGGCCGTTTGGAAAAGCTTTTGTTCGATCGCAAGATTGATCTGGCTTTGGACGATGCGGCCAAGGATTGGCTGGCGGAAAAGGGCTATGACCCGGTTTATGGCGCACGTCCGCTTAAACGCGTGATCCAGCGGTATCTGCAAAACCCGTTGGCGATGCAGATCCTCGAAGGCGGGATCAAGGACGGTGATAAAGTCCCGGTTTCTGCCGAGGGTTCCGATCTTTTGCTGAATGGTAAAAAGGTCGATGTCGTTGAATAACGCCGCCTAACCGCATACATGCAAAACCCCGATCATCGCATCGGGGTTTTGTCTTTTTCGGGCCATGATTATTGGCCACCATGTAACAATCGCCAGTAAACACACATGACAGACCGGGATATGAAATGCAGCTTTTGAAAAACCATTCGGCGGTGCGCGTGGGTGCCGTGACATTTGCCATTGCGATCATGGCAGGCGGCATCGCGCAGCCGGTGATGGCGCAATCGTTCTTTGACAAGGCAAAGGACGCGCTGGGCGATGTCATGGAGCAAAATGGCAGTGGGAGTACGTCTTCTGGAACTGCGGGCAATTCGGCCGTGTCGGCCCTGTCGGCAGACACGGTTGAGCAGGGCCTAAAGCAGGCACTTGATGCCGGTGTTGAGGCCGTGACTGCCCAGCTTGGTGTGAAGGATGGCTTTAATGCCGATCCGGTGGCGCATATCCCCCTGCCTGACAGTGTAAAAACCGCCCAGCAATTGATGAATAAGGCCGGACTTGGTAGTTATGCCGATGAAATCGAATTGCGCATGAACCGTGCGGCGGAAGATACCATGAGTGAGGCCGGTGATATCTTGGTCAATGCTGTCAGTCAGATGACGCTTGAGGATGCCAAAGGCATTCTGAGCGGCCCGGATGACGCGGCGACAAGCTATCTCCGTCGCGTTTCGGGTACCGATATCGAAGCCCGCCTGCGCCCGGTGATTACTGATGCCTTGGCCGATACCGGGGCACTTTCGATGTATGATCAGATGGTTGGGCAATATGATACATTGCCGTTTGTACCCGATTTGAAAACGTCGTTGACCGATCATGCGACGGATAAGGCAATGGAGGGGCTTTTCCATTATATCGCGCTTCAGGAAGCCGATATTCGCAGTGACCCGGCACGCTGGACAACGGATGTGCTCAAGAAGGTGTTTTCCGCCGCGAATTAAGGTCAAACCTTAGCGATATTTGGCGGGCAGGGCTTCCCAGCGGTCCTGCATCGCCTTGATCTTATCGACCGGCACGCCGTGGATATTGTCAAACTGGCCGTGGCATTCGATGACTTGCAGGGCAACGCCATGGCGTTCGGCCATGTCGAGATAAGCCTGCATTTCCCATATCTGGGTGAAGGTATTGGCAACAATGACGCTGTTGCCGGTATGGAGGGCCTCATCGCATGCGGTTTCGCAGTGCTGGTGGGCATCTCGTAGTTTTCGCGCATCAAACCGGTATTTCCCCGCCCGGTCGACCATAAATTGATCGGCCTCAAAATGCTTCGCGTCGGTCTGCGCGGCCAAGGCAGTGGCCATGGTTGATTTCCCTGATCCGGGAAGGCCACGGATCAGGGTCAGGGTTTGTTGTTTGCCGTCATCGGGGGAGCCCATCGTGACGGTTACTGCCCTTTGCGTTTGCGTTGATACAGCCCGTCAAGCTGCTGGCCATAGGCATCGCGGATTTTATGACGGCGGATTTTCATTGATGGTGTGAGCATTTCGTTGTCGATGCCAAAGGCGGCCTCGGCGAACATAAAGCTGCGCACCTTTTCAATCGTCGACAGGCGGGTATTCACCCGGTCAATCGCGGAGCGGATGATTTTGCGGAACGTGTCATTCTGCGACAGTTCGTCAATGTCATTGTTGATCGAATTGTCACGGGCAAATTCGCGCATGAAATCTTCGTCCGGCCAGATCACCGCAACCAGATACGGTTTGTCATCGCCGTAGACCATGGCTTGGGAAATCTCGGTTTCCAAGGTCATCAGGCCTTCGATCCGTTGCGGCGAAATATTGTCACCGCCGGAATTGACGATGATGTCTTTCTTCCGGTCGGTGATCATCAGGCTGCCCTGTTCATCGAACTTGCCAATGTCGCCTGTCTGAACCCAGCCATCAACAATCGTCGCGGCGGTCACGTCGGGCAGGTTCCAGTATCCCTTCATCATGCTTTCGCCGCGCAGAAGGATTTCACCATCATCGGCAATGCGAACTTCGGCCCCGACCATCGGCGGCCCGACCGTGCGCAGTTTGTTGTTTTCAGCACGGTTGCACGACACAACCGGGGCAAATTCGGTCTGGCCGTATCCTTGCAGGATACGAATGCCGCACGATACAAACAGAACACCCAGTTCGTAATTCAGCGGCCCGCCACCCGATACCATGGCTTTGATCCTGCCGCCAAAACGCTGGCGCAGTTTCCGGCGCAGTAAAATCTCGCAGGCAAAGTTCTGGAGCTTTTCAATCAGGCCAAGATGCTCACCTTCGTAGGTTTTGCGACCAAGGCGAAGGGTCAGTTCAAACAGTTTTTGTTTGATGCCGCCTTCTTTTTCGACCATGCGGCTCATGCGTTGATAGAGCATCTCATAAAGACGCGGCACAGCCGTCATGATGGTCGGGCGCACTTCGGTCAGGTTGGCGGCAAGCTTGTCGATGCCTTCGGCGTAGTAAATCTGTGCGCCGATGCTGATCGGGAAATATAGCCCGGCAGTATGTTCATAGGAATGTGACAGCGGCAGGAACGATAGAAATACTTCTTCGCCGATGCCAAGCGTTTCAATGATATCAAATGCGCCCATACAGTTTGATATGATCGCCCCGTGCGACAGCATCACGCCCTTGGGCGCGCCACCGGTACCCGATGTATAGATGAGGCAGGCCAGATCATCACGTTTGATGTTGGCAACCCATTCGTCAATATCATGTGCAAGGCCACGGCCCTTGGCGATAACGTCGCTCCAGCGGGTGATGGTGATATCGCCGACAAAGCTTTGGCCCCATTCTTCCATCATGATCGCATGACGGCAGCGCCCGCTATCAAGGGCGGCATGCAAAAACGGCTGGGCCAGTTTTTTGGTCGAAATGATGGCAATCGCCGCACCACTGTCTTCGATCGCGTGCAAGTGGTCGCGCTCGGTATTGGTGGTATAGGCCGGAACAGTCATGGCGCCGACACACATCACGGCAAGGTCGGCAATGCCCCATTCGGTGCGGTTTTCCGACACCAGCAAAACACGGTCGCCACTGCGCACCCCAATGTCATAGAGCGACCGGGCCAGTGCGCGCACCTGATCGGCGGCCTCCGCCCATGAGGTCGCGACAAATTCCCCTGTCTCGCTATCCTTGGTCCACAGAAACGGCGCATCGCCGTATGTCTGGGCTTTTTCGAAAAACATCGAGGGCAAGTTCTGCCAGTTGGCATAATCCTGCAGGCTTGTCATGACGTTTCCTTGCCTTGTTTTCGTTTCTATTTATCGCATCAGATGGATTTCAAGTCACTTGATACGTGATCCGCGTGAGAGAGATCATGGTGGCATGCGCACGATGTAGCGGCGAAATCTACAGGCGCAATCCATCTTCTTTTTGTTATCAGGGATTAAGTCGTTTCGCAGCCGGAAAATGACAATCCCTGTCATGAAATCGCAATCTTGTGATCTGGCGTACAGAAATAATACACCGATTTGGGCAATCGGAGGTGTGATCTTGGTTGCAGCCCGCATCATGACTTATATGTTCAGCAACAAGACAAGGCCGGATATAACGACTGGTCTGAGCATAGGGACTGGCACAGGCCGCATGCGCGTCATATATGATCGTTGCGCATTGGCCTGCCCAACCCATAAGATGCAGCGCACAAGATACATAACGCCGACCGTCTGGAGGACAAATGAACGCGATCAACAAGAATTTGCCGACCTGGGATCTGACTGATCTCTATAACGATCCGAAAGACCCGGCCATCCGGCGCGATCTTGATGATGCCAAGTCCCGCTCGCAAGCGTTCCAGAAAAGCTATCAGGGCAAATTGAATGATCTGACCGGGGATGAGCTGATGGCAGCCATCGCCGAATATGAAGCCGTCAGCGAAATTTGCGGCAAGATCGGGTCATATGCGCAGTTGCTGTATGCCGGGGATAGCTCGGACGCGGCAATTGGTCAGTTCTATCAGTCAGTACAGGAAGAAATGACCGGCATTTCCAGCCTGACCTTGTTCTTCGGGCTTGAGATAAACCGCATCGACGACGCATCGCTTGACGCCAAATACGCCCAAAGCGAAGAACTTCGTCGGTACCGTCCGTTTTTGGATGAAAACCGTGCGTTCCGCCCGCATCAGCTTTCAGATGAGGTCGAGCAGGTTTTGCATGAACGCCGTGTCGCCGGATCGGCCGCATGGGTGCGCCTGTTTGATCAAACCATGGCCGAGCTTCGTTTTCCGATCAACGGCGAAGAGCTGACCATGTCAGACGTTGCCAACATGCTGTCCTCCACCAAGGTTGAAGAACGTAAAGCTGCGGCGAAATCCATTGGCGATGTTTTGGGTAAAAACATCAAACTTCTGGCGCATGTCACCAATACCCTTGCCAAAGATAAGGAAATTGATGATCGCCTGCGCAAGTTTGCCACCCCGGTGTCATCGCGCAATCTGGCCAATCAGGTCGAAGACGAAGTTGTCGATGCGCTGAATACCGCGGTGAAAGACAGTCACGCGGATTTGTCGCACCGCTATTACCGTTTGAAAGCCAAATGGTTTGGTGTCGATCAGCTTGATTATTGGGACCGTAATGCACCGCTTCCCGATGATGATGATCGCCAGATTGATTGGGATACGGCGCGTTCGACCGTGCTTAAGGCATACGGCGAATTTTCGCCGGAACTGGCCGAGGTTGGTCAGAAATTCTTTGATAATCCATGGATTGATGTGCCGCCGCGTGCAGGCAAATCATCGGGCGCCTTTGCCCACCCAACCGTGCCATCTGCCCATCCTTATTTGCTGTTGAACTATCACGGGAAAACCCGTGATGTGATGACGCTGGCCCATGAATTGGGCCATGGCGTGCATCAGGTTCTGGCTGGTGAGCAGGGGTATTTTCTATCTGATACGCCGCTCACACTGGCGGAAACCGCGTCGGTGTTTGGTGAAATGCTGACGTTCCAGTCGATGTTGCGGGCAGAAACCGATCCAAAGATGAAACGCATCATGCTGGCGGGTAAGGTTGAGGATATGCTCAACACGGTCGTGCGTCAGATTGCGTTCTTTGAGTTTGAAAAACGCGTTCATGAAAAACGCCGTGAAGGTGAATTGACGGTCGATGAGATCTGCGACATCTGGATTGCCGTACAGCATGAAAGTCTGGGTGATGCGATCCGCTATGAGGACGAGTACAAATATTACTGGTCCTATATTCCGCACTTCATCCATTCACCGTTTTACGTTTACGCCTATGCGTTTGGCGATTGTTTGGTCAATTCGCTTTATGACGTTTATGAAAATGCCGAAGACGGTTTCCAGCAGAAATACCTTGATATGCTGAAAGCCGGCGGCACCAAGCGCCATAAAGAACTTCTCGCACCGTTTGGTCTGGATGCATCTGATCCGGCCTTCTGGCAGCGTGGGCTTAACATGATCAAACGCATGATCGACGAGCTGGAGGAGCTTTCCTGATATGAGTAACGACGACGATTATACCGCGCCAAATGAAGAAAATCGATTTGGCGGACGGGTTCGTCGTTACGCACGGGTGGGGGCGTCGGCCAGTAAGCTGGCCGCGCGCCTTGCCACCGGGAAAGTGTTCGGCGGCGACGTTGATCATGCCAAATACGCCGCCGAACTGACATCTGCACTGGGCGGGCTTAAGGGGCCGTTGATGAAGGTTGCACAAATCCTGTCAACCATCCCCGATGCGCTTCCCAAGGAATATACCCAGGCCTTGGCAACGCTTCAGGCCGACGCGCCGAGCATGGGGTGGCTTTTCGTCAAACGCCGGATGCGTAGCGAATTGGGTTCGGGGTGGCAATCAAGCTTTACCGATTTTAGCCGCGAGGCGGTGGCGGCCGCGTCCCTTGGTCAAGTGCATAAGGCAACCTTGCCCGACGGGCGCGCGGTTGCGTGCAAGCTGCAATATCCTGATATGTCCGCCACCGTGGAGGCCGACCTCAAACAGCTTCGTGCCGCCTTTGCGATCTATAAGCGGTATGACAGTGCGATTGATGCGCAAAACATTCAGGAAGAACTTTCCGCCCGCCTGCGCGAAGAGCTTGATTACAAGCGCGAAGCAAAACACATGCGGCTGTATCGCCATATGCTGGCTGATGAAAATGCGGTGCATGTGCCCGAACCAGTGGATGAACTTACCACCAGTCGGTTGCTGACCATGACCTGGCAGACCGGGCAGAAATTCCAAAGTTTCCTTGATAGTGATGCCGATCAGGATGCGCGCAATCAGGTCGCCCTTAATATGTTCCGCGCATGGTATGTGCCGTTTTATCGGTATGGCGTGATCCATGGTGATCCGCATTTGGGCAACTACACCCTGCGCGAAGATCGGTCGGTGAACCTTCTTGATTTCGGCTGTATCCGCATTTTCAAGCCTGATTTTGTGAATGCGGTGCTGACCCTTTATGAAGCATTGCGTGACGGGGATGAGGACAAGGCGGTTTCGGCTTATGAAAGCTGGGGCTTTGAAAATCCGTCGCGTGAATTGATTGATGTGCTCAACATCTGGGCCAGTTTTGTCTATGGCCCGATTTTAGATGATCGCAAACGCAAAATGGGTGAAACCAACTCGGTCGCCTATGGCGCGGAGGTCGCGGCAAAAGTTCACAAGGAACTTAAAGCCGTTGGCGGGGTGAAGCCGCCGCGTGAGTTTGTTCTGGTGGATCGGGCCGCCGTGGGGCTTGGCGCGGTGTTCCTGAGGCTTGATGCGCACGTAAACTGGTATCAGCTGTTCCATGACCTTGTCGGGGATTTTGATCCGGCCAAGCTTGCAGCCAATCAGGATGCCGCACTTCAGTCGGTTGGGCTGGAACGCCCATAAGTAAAAGGCGCAAATGGTTGGTGGTGGGCGTATGGCGATTCGTCCAAAACCGTTTCAGAATCGCGATATCACTGCCGGATGTTTCCCCCAAAGCCACTTAATATTATTTGAAAATGCCGCCGGGTTTGAAGCCTGCGGCATTTTTTTTCGAGAACCTTTTGCCTTATTGCGCGTTCCGTTAGAGTTGTTATCGTGCTTATTGATGCAGACTTCTGCGTTCTTTTGTAAGATAATGTTCACTTACCGCGTGGGGGTAAAATGAGGGAAACTGCCCAATATCAAGGATCTATTGGGTGACTATGGGTTCAAAGACCTGTTCCACAGTGGAAATAAACTGTGCGGTTAATCGCACATTAATTGCGCGAAAATGATTAAACTTAATTTCGGTTAAAGTGCTTTTTCGTCGTTTTTTGATATTGAGGTTATCGGTCGGAAATCGCATCTTGCTTTCAACGCAGACATGGCAGGGCGTCATTGATTGTTTGTCCTGAGCACCGATGACGGGTGGGACCTGACATGTCGCCAAGGCTTTATCGCCTTGGAATGCGTGGTGGGAAAGTGGGCGGTTTCTTCTGCGTAAGCTGGAAGAACCGCCTTTTTCTTTTCTGCTTCTTTACTTGGCAAGGGAAGCTTGTAATCGGATGCAAACAGGGCGCACTGTGATGTCCTGATATCGATCACACCGTAAATAATAAAAAACACCATGCTTATCATATGATTTAGGGAAGGAGGTCGAACGCGATGAAACTGGCCGTTCCAAAGGAAATATGGCCCGGAGAGAAGCGCGTTGCCGTCACGCCAGAGACAGTCAAGAAGCTGAAGTCACTGGGGTTTGACGTTGCAATTGAGGCTGGCGCCGGAATAGATGCCGCCATACCGGATGATCGATTTGTCGATGCCGGGGCAACCATTGCCAAAACAATGAAAACCACCGTCAAGGATGCCGACGTTATCTTTAAGGTACGTCCACCTGTCATTGACGGCAAAACCAACGAATTGACCGCCTATAAAAAGGGGGCCGCGGTTGTGGCCCTGCTTGAGCCGTTTGACCGTAAAGAGCTGCTTGATGCGATGGCAAAGGCCGGTGTTGATGGCTATTCCATGGAACTGATGCCGCGTATTTCGCGTGCGCAGTCGATGGATGTTCTGTCATCGCAATCGAACCTTGCGGGCTATCGCGCCGTGCTTGAGGCCGCCCATCAGTTTGGCCGCATTTATCCGATGATGATGACAGCAGCCGGGACACTTGCCCCGGCGCGTGTTCTTGTGGTTGGGGCCGGTGTTGCCGGTTTGCAGGCGATTGCAACCGCCAAGCGCCTTGGTGCCGTGGTGTCGGCATTTGATGTGCGCCCGGCGGTCAAGGAACAGGTCCAGTCGCTTGGCGGGACATTTATTGAAGTCGAAGACGACGAAGCGGACGCTGCCGAAACATCGGGCGGCTATGCCAAGGAAATGTCGGACGACTATAAGAAAAAGCAGGCGGACAAGCTTAAAGAGGTTCTGGCGAAAACCGATATCGTCATTACCACCGCCCTTATTCCCGGCCGTCCGGCCCCGGAAATTGTCACGGCCGACATGGTCGCAGGCATGAAGCCGGGTTCGGTGATCATTGATCTGGCGGCCGAACGCGGTGGCAATGTCGCCGGGGTTAAACTTGGTCAGACCATCACGACGGCCAATGGGGTCAAACTGATTGGTTCGGAAAACATCACAAGTGCGGTCGCAACCGATGCAACCGCGATGTATGCCAAGAACCTTTTGAATTTCATCACGCTTTCCGTTGATACGGAGAAGGGCGCATTAGTGTTTAACGGCGAAGATCAGATCATTGCCGAAACCCGCCTGACCCATGATGGAAAGATTGTTCACCCGAAATTCGGTGGGGAGGCGGTCGCAAATGGCTGATCAATCCGTTACCCAGAATGCAAACGAGCTGCGCGATGCAGCCCTTGGACTGGCCGAGCAGGCTGCACAACTGGCCGATAAATTGGCCAATGGTGCGGGTGATGCGGCAATGACGGTGACAACCACTGTTCAGGGATCGGGCGTCAGCCCGACCGTGATGGGGTTGACCGTTTTCGTACTGGCCTGCTTTGTCGGCTATTACGTTGTGTGGAAAGTCACCCCGGCCCTTCATTCGCCCTTGATGGCGGTGACCAATGCGATTTCATCGGTGATCATTGTCGGCGCGCTTCTGGCGTCCGGTCCGGTTGACATGAACCTGTCAAAGGTCATGGGCTTCCTCGCCGTGGTGTTGGCGTCCGTGAACATCTTTGGTGGTTTCATCGTTGCGCAGCGCATGCTGCAAATGTTCAAGAAAAAGAAGTAGGGGGAACACACAATGTCGGAAAACCTATCGGCTTTCCTGTATCTGGTGGCCTCGGTCTGCTTCATCCTGTCACTGCGCGGGCTGTCGTCACCTGACTCTGCACGTACGGGCAACATCCTTGGCATGGTGGGGATGGCAATTGCCATTGCGACCACGCTGGCCTCGCCCCAGGTGCTGTCTTACACCACCATTATTGTCGGCATTCTGATTGGTGGCTCGATCGGGACCGTGATCGCGCTCAAGATCAAAATGACCGCCTTGCCACAACTGGTGGCGGCCTTTCACTCGCTTGTCGGTCTGGCGGCGGTGTTTGTCGCGGGTGCTGCACTGTATTCGCCAGGCGCCTATGGCCTTGGTACAGCGGGCAATATCGGTGCGGCCAGCCTGATTGAAATGGGGCTGGGTGTTGCGATTGGTGCGATCACCTTTACCGGCTCGCTTGTCGCCTTTGGCAAGCTACAAGGTATTGTTTCGGGAACGCCAGTGCGCTTTACCGGGCAACATATGCTCAACCTTGCCATCGGGATCGGGATTGTTGTCTTTGGCATCATTCTGGTCACGACCGAAAGCCATATGGCGTTCTGGATACTGGTGGCATTGGCCCTTGTTCTGGGCATCACGCTGATCATTCCGATTGGCGGGGCGGACATGCCGGTTGTTGTTTCCATGCTGAACTCCTATTCGGGTTGGGCAGCATGTGGCATCGGCTTTACGCTGCAGAACAATGCCCTGATCATCACCGGTGCGCTGGTGGGTGCATCGGGTGCGATCCTGTCCTACATCATGTGTAAGGGCATGAACCGTTCGATCTTTAACGTCATCTTCGGCGGCTTTGGTGCCGAAGGCGAAAGTGCGGCTGTTGCCGGCGGGGATGCGGATCGTCCGGTTAAATCCGGGTCGGCTGATGATGCGTCGTTCATCATGAAAAACGCATCGAGCGTGATCATTGTGCCGGGCTATGGCATGGCGGTGGCACAGGCACAGCATGCACTGCGTGAAATGGCTGATATCCTTAAGGCGGAAGGTGTCAAAGTCCGTTACGCCATTCATCCGGTGGCCGGACGTATGCCAGGTCACATGAACGTGCTGCTGGCTGAGGCAAATGTGCCCTATGAGGACGTCATGGAAATGGACGAAATCAACCGTGATTTCGGGTCGGCTGACGTGGCGTTTGTCATTGGTGCGAATGACATCACCAACCCGGCGGCGAAAACCGATCCGGCCAGCCCGATCTTTGGCATGCCGATCCTTGAGGTTGAAAAAGCCAAAACGGTGCTGTTCATCAAACGTGGCATGTCTGCTGGCTATGCCGGCATTCAGAACGAATTGTTCTTTAAGGATAATACGATGATGCTGTTTGGGGATGCCAAAAAGATGTGCGAAGAAATCGTCATGCATCTTGATGACTGATCGAACCGTCTGGTTTGTGAAGGCAAAAGGCGGCTCCATTGGGGCCGCCTTTTTTTCGTCAGGTCGGCACTTTATAAGATCAGTCCGCGTTCATCGGTTAAGGTCAATGTTCGGAAGGTTTTATGTTTCGATTGATAAAAGTCTCTGTGCTTTCTATCGCGTTGCTAACGGTGGCTTTGGCGGGTTCCATTGCGCTGACGATATTGACTTATACGCGCCTGACCGATGAAAAGCCGATTGCGTCGCTGTATTTTGAACCGGTTGCCGAGGAAGAATTCATCGCGCATTTGAGCTCCCCGCATACGGATGTTGACGGGACCTATAAGGTTTATGGGGATCAATGGCGCATTGATGCCGCGTTCATGAAGCTCCAGCCGTGGGCCAATATTCTGGGTATGGACGCGCGCTATAAGCTGGTGCGGTTTGAAGGCCGGTATAGCGATATCGAACGCGAAAATACCCAGCCGCATATCGCATATGAACTGGGTTCGGACGGTGGATTTGATCTTGGGTATCTGCTGGTGAAACTGCCCTTTTTGATGGATGCCCAATACGGCAGTTCGACCTTTACCGACATTTCCGAAGATGCGGTCTATACCGTTTATCGCACCCAGTTTGGCCTTCTTGTTCGAAGCGAACCCAAGCCTGAGCCGGTTGGGGAAAAGGCGTCTGTCTTGGGGCAAGTCAGAAGCTGGATCGGCGGGGATTAAGCGATAAAAACGTCAGGTCCGAAACTGGCGAGCGGTTATTTCGGGGGCGTCATATCTTTCTTTCCATCGTGAACCGCACCGGGTTGATCATATGCCCGCTGCCAGATGGATTGGAAAAATCATGTTACTTCAAGATAAGATTGTCATCATCACCGGGGCCAGCAGCGGCATCGGTGCTGCGTCGGCAAAACTGTTTGCATCCGAAGGTGCCAGGCTTGTGCTTGGCGCACGTGGTGCGGACCGGCTTGATCAGGTTGTTACTGAAATTGTTGGTGCTGGTGGCGAAGCTTTTGCACTGGCGGGCGATGTTTGTGATGAAAGCTATGCCAAGGCACTGGTCAATGCTGCCGTTGGGGAATATGGCGGGCTTGATGTCGGCTTTAACAATGCCGGACGGCTGGGAACACTTGGGTCGCTTGATGATATTACGGTTGATGACTGGGACAAGACGCTGCGTGCCAATCTGACATCAGCGATGTTCGGCGCGAAATATCAGCTGCCCGAGATTGCCAAGCGGGGCGGTGGATCGGTGATTTTCACATCGACTTTTGTCGGGCATACGATTGGAATGCCCGGCATGACGGCTTATGCCGCCAGCAAGATGGGGTTGCTGGGGATGGCGCAATGTCTGGCGGTGGAACACGGCGCGGCCAATATCCGGGTCAACGCCCTGGTGCCGGGCGGGACCGATACGCCGATGGCGGCAAGCTTTACCAGTGATCCGGAAACCCGTGCGATGGTTGAGCGGTTTCATGCTTTGGGCCGTATTGCGGATCCAGTTGAAATCGCCAAGGCAGCCCTGTTTCTGGCATCGGATGCTTCAAGCTTTGTGACCGGATCGGCAATGCTTGTCGATGGCGGCACGTCGATCTGCAAGGCGGCGTAAAGGACAGGACCCTGCCCTGATTTTCGGGCGGGGTTCTTTTTCGCTAATCAATCGCGCGTTTGAGAACCGGCACGTTTGAGGCGATTAGAGCACCAATTGCCAATAATGGCCTGTGATGCCCGCTAACAGGGCCTTCATCAAGTTTACCTTTGCCAACGCAAATGCTTGAAGCACGGCATGTCGAGCCCCGGGTTGCCGGAGACAATGAAGGATAATTTTTGTCATGATACAAACAAGATGATGTGAGGCGTAAATTGATTTTAAGGTTGAACTGTAAATAAATAAAAGTGTCGATTGATATTAAAGATGTAGTTTTTTAGATGAGTTGGCAAATTTAACTCATCTTTTTTTGCGTTTATGTCTTGTAAGTAATTGTTGGTATGTATTTTCACATTACGCCATTTAGATTCGACATTGTTTTATTTCGTAAGTATGTTTCAAAAACTTTGCTGCTGGCGCTTGATGTTTGTACTGGGATTGGGAAAGTCACCTGTGAACAGACAAGGCCCATAGCAGCAATTATCTAATCAGGAGGCATATATGAAAAATAGATTTGGGAAACTGATCCCGGCTGCCGCGATGCTTGCCATAGCATCCTTTGGGTCAAACGCAGCGCAGGCTGAAACCCTGACCGCGGGTGTTGAAGCCGCTTTCCCGCCGTGGGCCTATGTCGAGAGTGGCGAGTATAAAGGCATTGCGATTGATGCCATGCGTGCCATCGCCGAAGATCAGGGCATGGACGTTGAGTTTAAGGACCTGCCATGGCCGTCTCTGATTCCGGCCCTTGTGAAAGGGCGTATTGACCTTCTTGTGACCGGGCTTAACGTGACGCCGGAACGCGCCGACGCGCTTGATTTCACCATTCCGTGGTGGGAAAATGACGACGAAATTCTTGTGCCCAAGGATTCCGACAAAAACCTGATTACCGCAATGTGCTGTGGCGCGACGGTTGGTGCGCAGGGTGGCGCAACCCAGTTTAAATGGCTTGAAGACAATCTGGCGTCCAATGATGACGTCGATGTGACCCTGCGTGGCTATGAGGACTATGTCACCGCCATTGAAGATATGCTTGCGGGGCGTCTGGACGCTGTTGTGACCTCGACCGATACCGCCGAGGACTTCATCGCCAAAGGGCGTCCGGTCAAAATCGCCGGGACCATTCAACAGAACCAGCCGCAGGCACTTGCTGTTGAAAAAGGTGATCCGAAGGAACTTCTGGGCAAAATCAATGCCGGGATTATGAACATCTATAAATCCGGTCAATGGGCGGAAATTGTCCATAAATATGCACCGCAGTCTTCCATTCGCGATATTCCGACCTCGATGCCTGATTATGTCGATACCTATCAGGGCGACATTCCCGGTTACTCGAAGTAGCTGATTTCGGGCCGTATCGCTGCAACCGCCTTGGCTGTTGCGATACGGCCTAATTTTTTGTTCCTGTGGGCATAAATCATGATTTTCGAAACAATATTGAGCCAGATGCCCTATCTGGTGCACGGCTTGTCCGTGGCAATTGCGTTGCTTGTTTGCCTGTTGTCACTGGGGCTTGTTCTGGGGCTGCTGCTGTCGGTTGCGGAAGTCTACGGGCACTGGACGTTGCGCATTCCATGTACGGTGTTTGAGCGTATTTTCCGTGGCATTCCGGCCATTGTGTTGCTGTTGCTGTTTTACTATGGCGTCACCGATTTCATTGAAATGGGATCATTTATGGCGGCCGTTCTTGCCTTGGGCCTTCGTTCCGCAGCGTATCAGTCGCAGATTTTTCGGGGGGCATTTCTGTCTGTTCCCCACGGGCAGATGATGGCGGCACGCGCGATGGGTATGAACAAGTTTCAGGCGATCCGTGACATTGTCCTGCCGCAGGCGCTGCGTATGTCCATCGGACCGTGGACCAACGAATTTTCCAGTGAGCTCAAGGCGACATCGCTTGCCTATGTCATCGGTGTTGTCGAACTGACCCGTCAGGCGAAATACATCATTTCCAATACGCAGGGAAACATCCTGATCGTTTTTGCGGTGGTTGCGTTGATGTATTTCATCGTCAATCGCGCAGGCAACTGGGCCCTATACCGGCTTGAGAACCGTCTTGCTCTTCCGGGCTTTGAACACAGAGGAGACGCCTGATGTTGTTGCGCGTTGAAAGTATTCATAAAAGTTATGGCGATGCGGAAATACTCAAGGGCGTTTCCTTTGATATGGAGCCGGGGCAATCCAAGGTTATTATGGGGCCATCGGGCACGGGGAAATCGACCCTTCTTCGGTGCATCAATCATTTGACGGAGCCTGATAAGGGGCATGTCTTTGTCGACGGCGAAGAACTTACGCCAAAGAACCTGAATGCCATGCGTCAAAAGGTTGCGTTTGTGTTTCAGGATTTCAATTTGTTTACCCATTTGCGTACGGTGGACAATGTCGCAATCGGGCCGCGTAAATTACGTGGTTTTGATAAAAAGGCCGCCCTTGATCTTGCCTATCAGGAACTGGATCGTGTCGGACTTTCTGATCGTGCGGATGCGTATCCGGCTGAACTTTCCGGGGGGCAGCAGCAGCGTGCTTCGATCGCGCGTGCGCTTGCGATGGAGCCCAAGCTGATCTTGTTTGATGAGCCGACCAGTGCGCTTGACCCGGAATTGACCGGCGAAGTGGTTGCGGTGATGAACAAGCTGGCATCCGAAGGGATGACGATGCTGGTTGTAAGCCACGAAATCGGATTTGCCCGTCAGGCAGCCGATGAAATCATCTTCATGGAAGGTGGTAAAATTATCGAGCAGGGCCCGCCGTCACAAATTTTTGAAGCCCCCAAGCAAGATCGAACGCGTGCGTTCTTGAACGTGATAGAGCACGGAGGCCATGAATGAGCGAGTGGTTCGATTTTGCAATTGAACATTTGCCCTATGTGCTCCAAGGGATTCCCACCACGTTGGGACTTTGGGCGTCGGCCATGGTTATTGGCGCGGCATTGGGGCTTGTTCTGGCGTGGGCGCGCATATATGGCAGTCGCCCGATCTATTTGGCAGCCACGATTTATGTCGAGATATTTCGCGGCACTCCGATGCTGGTCCAGATGTTGTTCATCTATCTGGGCTTGCCCGAAATCGGCATTGTATTTGACCCGCTTACTGCCGCAATCATTGCCATCGGTCTGAATACAGCAGCATATCAGGCGGAATACTTCCGGGGGGCTGTGCGCTCTGTCCCAATCGGGCAGATGGCAGCGGCCCGTGCACTTGGCATGGGGCAGTTTCAGGGTTTTAAAAACATCATTTTGCCGCAGGCATTGCGCCGGGTTATCCCGCAGTGGTCGAATGAAGCGATTTTAGAGCTGAAATATACCTCTATCGCCTATGCCATCGGGGTGACCGAAATTACCGCCCGTGCTGAAAAGATTGGTTATGAAACGTTCCAGTTTTTTGAGGTCTTTTTATTGATTGCGGCAATCTATGTGGTCATGACCAGTGTGGTCGCACAGGTTTTGCTGTTTGTCGAAAAGCGGGTTTCTGTTCCGGGACTTTAACAGAGGTTGCTAAACGCAAAATACCCGCCCGACATATGTCGGGCGGGGCTTAAAACGGTTTAGCCAAAGGCGCGCTTAAGAACCGGCACGTTTGAGACGATTAGAACATCAAGTGCCAGAACTGTGACCAGCGTGATGCCGGTCAGCGGGAAGGCTAATGATAGCGCTAACATCATAAATACTGCACCTTTCCAAAGTGGTAGGTTATTGGGAAGGGGCGGGGGTGACAGGTGTAGACTGCCGGATGCCGGGCGGCGCAGCCACCACATGACAATGCCGCTGATGCACAGGAAAATCACGGTCAGGCAAAATAGTGTGTTGGCAATCACGTTCCACCAGCCAAGATCGCCTTGATGCAGGGCAATACCAACTGCCATGCTTTTGGCCCCCAGTGAATAATCAGCAAAGCCAACATTGGCCAGAACCTTGCCGGTGTATTGGTCAACATGGATGGTGCGGTCGCCGGTGGGCGAGACGCTGTCGCCGCTCATGGTGTCGGCCGAGAGGGTGTAAACACCATTTTCACCCTGCGGCAGATTAACGCGGAATTGGCCAACAAAGCCGATGCTGCGCGCAAAGGCGGTCACGGTATCAAGATTAACCGGTGTGCCGTCGGCAAGGCCGGTGATGCCAGCGTCTGAGCCCGATGCGGGCATTGGCGTTTGTTCTAATCCCCAGGGTGCGTCGTGCAAAACCCCGTGGTTCATATCGGCGTGAATGTCATCAGACAGCGGGACATTATCCCATTTTTCAGCGGGAAAAGTGCTCCAGGCCTGAACAAATTGACCACCCCAGATACCCGCCCATGACAGGCCGGAAATCAAAAAGAAGAACAAAACGACCGAGATGTAAAAGCCACTTGTGACGTGCAGTTCTTTCCAGAAAGTCCGGCGTGTTGCCTTGAAATCTGGCCAAAGGACGGATGCAAACCGTTTGCCGTCGCGCGGCCACCACATGTAAAGCCCGGTTATGATCAGGATAATGCCAAGCCCGGCAGCAATTTCGATCAACCGGTCGCCAAGATCGCCCATCAGAAGTTCACCGTGAATGTCGCTGGCCCAGTAAAACCAGCTGTCATCGGTAATGATGGTTTCGCGGATGTCGGTTGTGACGGGATCTACTGTGACGACATGCTGCTTGCCGCCACTATCGACCAGAAACATGGTGGCAAGATCATCTTCGATCGGGGCGATATATTGGCTGACCGTGGCGTTGGGCAGGGAGAAGGCCGCGGCATCGGCCTGTATCTGAAGGCTTTGGTGCGGGCCGTCGGAGGCAAGAATGCGGTCGCCAAACCGGGTTTCAATGACATTGAAATACATCATCGTCAGGCCGGTGATCGCCAGCATGAGGAGGAACGGCACGACATAAAGCCCGGCATAAAAATGCCAGCGCCATGCAGCCATATAGAATTTACGGGTTAATGTGCGGTTGTCGCGGTCGCGCTGAGGCGCCTCCGCAGGGGTTGCGGGATGGGTTATCATCAAGTTCACCTGTATCATCGAAAATGCGTAAAGCACGGTATTGCTGTGCCAGATAAGCGGCGTGCAAAACGTGCGATTGGTGCAGATCAGATGATCAAGGGCGGCGCGCGGGGGACGGCTGGCGTGTCATAGGTGGTTGCTTGCCATTCGACGCGGGCGGGCAAGTGGGCCAGTGCACGGGAGACGAACTCAACTGGTTCGGGCAACTGCGGATTATCCGGCAGGGCGACCGATGCGGCGATCCGGCAAAACTCACAAGTATCAAGCATCCCACGGTCATTATCGGGATCGGCCGCCTGTCCGCCAAGGCATAAGATCGGCAATGTGCCATCGGGGAGGGCATAGCTTGTCAGGCTGGCTTGCGTGTTTTGGGGAAGCGTTCCAAAGGATGCCAGCTTATGCGAAAAACCGACAAGCATCAGCGCGATCACGCATAAAATGCGGATCCCGATATGTGCCTGTGATCGCAATGAAGACATGAAGTGTTCCCCGGTCATTGTCATCGTGTAATGACAGCTACGCGCCGAAGCTCTGAAAGGTTTCAAACGAGCATGCCATGACAATTGTCATGTTTGCAAAAAATGGAGCGTAGAAAAACCAAACCCGCCTGGATTGCTCCGAGGCGGGCTTGGCGCACGGGTCCGAACTTAGCAAGCTAAATTCGACCATGCAGTATCACGTTCGAGGAACCCCGAAAGTGAAAAAGAAGACTAGAAGCCTTCACGCTCGATGCGCTTACGCTCCAGCTTGCGGGAACGACGGACTGCTTCCGCCCCTTCGCGAGCTTTCTTCTCCGACGGCTTTTCAAAGTGACGACGGAGTTTCATCTCACGGAAAATGCCCTCACGCTGCATCTTTTTCTTAAGGGCTTTCAGAGCCTGATCGACATTGTTGTCGCGAACGATTACCTGCACGGAAACCACGCTCCTTTCAAAAAAACAAAAACACCCGGAAAGGCGGAATGCCTACCGGTTGGATTTACGGTCAACATGACCGTGGGCTGTATATAGTTCAAACCGGCCAAAAAGAAAAGAGGGAAGAGGATATTCGCCTTGGGCGTTTATTCGGCCAATGGGTGCAAAACGCCAAGGCATGGATATCGCATTTGAGAGGCAGTCTCCTGTTTCCACCTCAAACGGGAATTTAATGGATAATAAATATCCCAAAAGTGGTTATAATGGTCTAACAAAATTCAATATATCAATGGATTGGTAAGCAGGCAGGGCATCCTGCAAATAGGGTCCCGGTGGGGTCTGTCCGCGTTTTGGTTGGGGATTAGACGATGGAAAACAGTCTGCGGGAGGCGGCAATTGCGCATGCGCCTTTCTTTATTACAGCACCGGGGGAAACAGATATTCTGTTCCACGGTATCGCATGGTTTGTGGTTTTGGCGGTGTTTGCGCTTGGCGCGTTCTATCTGACCTTGCATGCCTTGCCTGAGAAACTGGCGCATCACGCCAATCACACGCAGATACAGTTGATCGGTGTTCTGACCCTTTTGGCGCTGTTTACCCATAACGGTGTTTTCTGGGTGGCAGCACTGGTTCTTGCGGTTGTCCGGTTCCCCGACTTTATTTCCCCAATTCAGGCAATTGCAGATTCCTTGAAAACAATTGCAAGGAACAAGGGCGAGTTTGGCGACTCGACCCGGCACGAGCCCGTGACGGAGACGTCCGTAACCCTCGACATGACCCAGCAGGAGAACCCCAAAGATGTTTGAGCTTCTTCTGTGTTCAATGTTCACCATCCTGCCGGATTATCTGGTGCGTCGGTATCGTCAGGGCAAACGTATCGGCAAAGAAATTACACTGTTTTCCGTCTGGTATGAGTTGCGCTATGGCATCACCGGATGTGCGATTCTGACGCTGTCGCTGATCACGCTGATTTTCTATTTTCACCCATCAAGTCACAACGTCGGGTCATTCTTCAGGACGTTGACAATTCTGCCCGAAAAGAACGGTCGGGTGGTTGAAATATATGTCGATAATGATCGCCGGGTAAAATCGGGCGAGCCGTTGTTCCGGCTTGATGACCGCGCAGAAACAGAATCAGTCGAAATGGCCCAGCAAGAAGTCGAACAAATCCGTGCCCAGATGGCGGTCACCGAGGCCGATCTTGCAGTGGCGCAAGGGAACCTGGAACAGGCACAAGGTGCCTATGAACAGGTTCGCGAAGAATTGTCGGTGAAGGCAGATCTTTTGTCGCGCGGTACCAACGCGGTTTCCCGGCGCGAGGTCGAACGGCTTGAAGTCGCGTTGACGACACGACAGGGTGGGGTGAATTCGGCAAAGGCGAGTGTTAATGCCGTTCAGACCAAAATGGAAACCCTGTTGCCCGCCCAGCTTTCAAGTGCAGAGGCATCCTTGCGTGCAGCACAAGTGGCGCTGGGCAAAACAGTTGTTCGTGCCGGTGTTGATGGCACCGTACAGCAGTTTGCATTGCAAATTGGGGATGTGGTGAACCCGTTATTGCGTCCGGCGGGCATCCTGATCCCCGACAAGCCCAAGGAAGTGGTGTTTCAGGCAGGTTTCCAGCAGGTATCGGCACAAGTTGTCAAAGTCGGCGGGCTTGCGGAAATGACATGTGCTTCGCTGCCATTTGAAGTCATTCCGATGGTGTTCTCAAGCGTGCAGCCGGTCATTGCTGCCGGTCAGTTCCGACCGACCGACAGGTTGCTTGATATAACCGAACGCGGCGCGCCGGGAACGTTCCTAGCCAAGATGGTGCCGCTTTACCCTGAGCAGATCAAGGATGTGCCGTGGGGCAGCCAGTGCGTTGCCAATGCCTATACCAATACCCATGATCAACTTGAAGACCCGGAAATTGGTGCGGGGCGCTGGATGTTCCTGCATATGGTCCAAACGGTTGGGGTCGTGCATGCCTTGTTGCTGCGTATTCAGGCACTTCTGTGGCCGGTCCAGACACTGGTTCTTACCGGGCATTAGGATCGCGGGGCGCATAGGGGCTTTACAGCCGGGCAATTTTGGTTGGATATAGAGATATGTCGATCCTTAAAATTGCCCGGATGGGCCACCCGGTTTTGCGTGCTGTCGCGGATCGGGTCGAAGACCCGCATGACCCTGAAATTCAGCGTCTGATTGTGGATATGAAGGAAACCATGAAGGATGCCGGGGGCGTTGGCCTTGCGGCACCGCAGGTGTTTGTATCCAAGGCGATCATGGTTTATTTCGTGCCGAGTTTACGCAAAAGTGACGATCCAGACGATGGTGAAGTGCCAGTTAGCGTTCTGATTAACCCGGAAATTGAGCCGATTGGCGATGAAGTCGTTGATGGTTGGGAAGGGTGTTTATCGATTCCCGGATTGCAGGGTGTTGTGCCGCGTTGGAACAAAATCCGTTATCGCGGGTTAAATGAGAAGGGCGATGAGGTTGAACGCATCGCCGGTGGTTTTCATGCGCGCGTGGTTCAACACGAATATGATCATTTGATCGGTGTAATGTATCCTGAACGTATAGAAGACATGACGTTGCTTGGATTTAACGAAGAATTACGCGAATACCCGCCTGAAACCACCTTCAGGCAAGCTGCGGCATCAGATGATGTGGTGGCACACCCTGATGAACCTTAAGGAGGCATAAATGACCGTTTCCGAAAGCATGTCCCGGTTGCGCGCCCAGCGCGAAGCATTGGTCGAAGCCGCATTGGAACATGTGCCTTTTGATGGTTGGACCAAACAGGCGTTGATCGCCGGGGCCGAGGACCTTGATCTTGCACTGGGCGAGATTGACCGTCTGTTGCCCAAAGGGACGGGGCAAGCCATTGTGACCTATGTCGAGATGACCGATCGTAAGATGGTCGATGCCCTTGACGCACTTGAACTTGATCAGATGAAAATCCGTGAGCGGATCGCCGTTGCAGTTAAAACGCGTCTTGATCTGGTTGAAAATCACAAAGACGCCGTGCGTGCCGCCGTTGCCTGGACCGCCCTGCCGCAGAATATGGCCAAGGGGCTTAAGCTGACCCACGGGACGGTTGATAAAATGTGGATTGCCGCGGGCGATACATCGACCGATCACAATTGGTACACCAAGCGAATGTTGCTTGCGGGTGTCTATGGCTCAACCCTTGCTTATTGGCTGGATGACACGTCCGAAGGTCACAGCGACAGCTGGGCGTTTCTGGATCGTCGTATTGGCAATGTCATGCAAATCCCGAAAATCACCGGCAAGATTAGCAAGGCCGGGAAATTTGCCGCTGCACCGTTAAAGCTTGGTGCAAAGCTTGCGCGCTGCATGCCGACCCCGGGACGGGTTCGCCGTCAGTTTGGCGGGTAGCACCGCAAAGATACTTGTGATGTTAAACAAAACGCCACCGGCATAAAGCGCGGTGGCGTTTTTGATTTAGCACAGGAAACTCTTGGATCGATTGTCCGTCCTGTTAGGACGTCGGGTCAAGAAAGCTCAGAAGTGTGCGATCCGGTTCGTTGGCTCTTTTCAGGTCGGCGGCAAGGTCAATGCCAAACGGCGACTTGAAGAAATGCTGTTGGGTGTCAGCATCCTTGGCGTTTTTGTCGCGATTGGTTGCATCGTCCTCGGTCTGGATTTCTCTGGCCGTGGGTTTGGCAGCAAGGGCGACCAGTTCGTGGGGCGGGTTGCCCATCCACATGCCTTTGCGGTTTTCCTTGGCAAAGGCCTGATCGCGCAAATAGGTCGGGCAGGTCGGGTTGCTGTCGCAGCTTGCCATGTCAACCAGAGCCCATCCGGCACGGAGCAACAGACGGTTGAGGTCACTGCGCCCCATCGTGCATTCGGTCAGCATCGGAAACAGTTGGACGTCGGAAACCTGCTGACATTTAACAGCATAGTTTTCGATGATGCGGGTCAAGGCCTGTGTCGCGGCGGCACCGCATTGGAATTCAATGCTGCCTGCCCGGCAGATCATGCCGGTACGTGGGGCGCGAATGCCAAACAGTTCGACAATCATGTTGCCAAACCGCAGCTTGTCGCCTTCGACCACTTCGGGGAAGCCTGCCGCGCCGGGTGCGGCAACTGCGCGGGTTTGATGGCTTTGGATGGCAAGGAGGCCAAGTGTTACCAAGGCAATGAACAGAATTTTCTTCATGACGTTCTATCCGAAAAGAGTTTCCTGCCCCCATAACAGCAAGTCTGATGCCAGTTCGCCCGGCATAAAATGCTTGGGTCCCTCATTTTCGGGTAACGTGTTGAAGTGTCATAAAAAAGCTCCGGATATGCCATGATATCCGGAGCCAGAATGCGTCAGTTGATGAGGATGTGATCAGTCTTTTTTCGGTAAAACCCACGTCACATGGCCCATTTTACGGCCCGGTTTTGCTTCGGCCTTGCCGTACAGGTGCAGTTTTGCATTGGGCTCGGTCAAAATTGCCTGCCAACCGTCAATGTCATCGCCCAAAAGGTTCTTCATCCGGGCATTGGAATGGTGGCTTGGATCGCCAAGTGGCAGACCGCAAACAGCGCGAATGAATTGTTCGAACTGGCTGGTGACACAGGCATCAATCGTCCAGTGACCGGAATTGTGCGGGCGCGGGGCGACTTCATTGACCAGAATGTGACCATCGGTGGTGACAAACATTTCAACCGCCAGAAGCCCGACAAACTCCATTGCCGTAACCAGCTTGATGGCAATGTCTTCGGCCTTTTTTGACAGGCTTTGCGCAATTTCGGCTGGCGCGACCGTAACATCAAGAACGTGATTGGTATGGACGTTTTCGACCGGGCAGAAGCAGGCCGTGTCGCCGGTGACGCCGCGCGCGACAATGACCGAAATTTCGCGCTCAAACGAAATAAACCCTTCAAGGACGGCTTCGGCGTCCTTCATTTCAGCCCAGGCATTGGCAAGATCGGTATCGTCGGTGATTTTGACCTGACCTTTGCCGTCATAGCCCATTTCGGTGGTTTTCAGAACCGACGGACGGCCAAGTTTGGCAACGGCGGCCTCAAGATCGGCGAGGGATCGGACGGCTTCAAACGGGGCGGTGCCGATGCCATGATCATTGCAGAAGGTCTTTTCGCGCAGGCGGTTCTGCGAAAGATGCAGGCATTTCCAGCCCGGACGTACCGGGACCAGATCAGACAGCAGTTTGACGCTATCATGCGGGACATTTTCAAATTCAAATGTCACCACATCGACGTCTTCGGCAAAGGCGCGCAGAGCGTCCAGATCGCTGTAATCGGCAACGGTTGCCTTTGCACAGACCTGTTCGGTCGGGCTATCTGCGCCGGGGCCAAAGACATGAACCTTATAGCCGAGTTCTGCAGCACAGAATGCCGCCATGCGGCCAAGTTGCCCATTGCCCATGATGCCGATGGTGCTGCCCGGTGCGATAACGCGCGTTTCGAAGTCCTGCGTCATGTCTTCCTCGAATGATCATTGGATGCCGGTTTTCGGCGTAGGCTATTTTAGCAATGGCAAAACAAAACGCGCCCACGGGGGCGCGTTGATTTTGTGTCACGGGGCCGGATCAACCGGCGCGTCGGCGACTGCATCTGTTTGGGCGGCACGCCAGTCATCAAGACGGCTTGCCAGACCGTCATCCATCAGCGCCATGATGCCAGCGGCCATCAACCCGGCATTCTTTGCCCCGGCTGATCCGATTGCAAGGGTTCCAACCGGAACGCCACCGGGCATTTGAACGATTGAGAGCAGGCTATCAAGCCCCTTAAGGGCTTTGCTTTGGACAGGAACACCCAAAACGGGAAGTGGGGTCATGGCAGCGGCCATACCCGGAAGATGTGCCGCACCGCCAGCACCGGCAATAATGACTTTCAGACCGCGCGATTTTGCCGTTTTGGCATAGTCATACAGGCGATCAGGTGTGCGATGGGCCGAAACGATTTTCGTCTCATAGGCGACATTCAGCGCATCGAGGACATCTGCTGCGTTTTTCATGGTTTCCCAGTCAGACTGGCTTCCCATGATGATGCCGATGACCGGGGATTGATCGCTCATGTTGGCGGCTCCGTTTGCGGGCGGTTTCGTGAAGGGCCGCATTATATGCAGCAACCGGTATCATGCAAGCCTGCAGAGTGCCTACGCATCCGCAAAATCCTTATGCGGTGCCTGTTTGCGGGTCGATGTGTTGGTCCTGATCGTAAGAATAGTTGAGCTATTCTTATTGATGGTTGAATTTTATGATGAATAAAATGTACTTTTGATTTATTGTTTACTTATTGCTTATATAACTGTGCACGTAGCACGGGAAGGTCAGACATGAAAGTCACACGGCCCCCATCGACGATCCCATCCATGGGGGCAGGCGATGGAAGGTATTCATCAAATCAATATAGCGCGTTTGCGTATGGCAAGGACGCCGTGCGTCGTCGGTCGTCCATGCATCAGCATCACGAAGTTGATATTGATACCGGCAACCTGCCCGACGCAGTTGATGACCAACCGTTTCATACACCAGACATGGCCAATGTTCTGGGCATTCCCGATAGTCAAGTGACGCCTGCGGTTGAGCAGGCGATTGGACGGTTGATGGTGCGCATCAATGGTCTGAGTGAAAATCTGTCGGACCTTAAGAAACATCAGGCTTATCTTGCCCGGTCTGAGGGGCGCGATCCATTCACGGGTGCGATGAGCCGACCCGCCTTCATGCAAATTCTTGAAAATGAAATGGCGGTTCAGGGTACGGACAGAACAATGCGCATGCTGCTTGTGTGTGAACTGTCAAATATCGACGAGATTCTGCAACGTCACGGACAGGAATGCAAAGACGGCCTGTTTAAGTATGTCCATCAGATCATGGCCGATTTCATCATGTCGCCCCATCACCTTGGGTATTTGGGCTGTAATGATTTCGCCGCCCTGCTTTATAACGTTGATAAAGACGACACGCGTTTGCGTATTGATGCGGTTGTCCGACAGATCAATCAGTCGCCGTTTTCGCACAAGGGTAAGTTCATCGCCGTAAAGCCGGTTTTTGGGATTTATCAGGCGCGCAACGGCGATACCGCAACCTCAGCATTGAACGCGGCCGATTTCGCATTACGTGCGGAAAAGGAAATGCGTCTGGCACAGCTTGAACGTATCCCCTTCGGGATATGATCGAAGGTGCCGTGGTCGGTTAATTGCCGTGCCAGATTATCCTGCGCACTATCGCATTTCATCACCTGCCTACCGTGACAAAACATACGCCAGACACCAAATGCATCAAACATTTGGTTCGCGCGAGACAGGTCTTGAGCCTAGGTGGTTAATTTTCGGATCAGGCCGAAACAGGTGCCAAAATCAGGCAATAATATCAGGAACAAGCTGCGACTCGACGTAGCGAATTTCGTCTTTTAAGGCGAGTTTGCGCTTTTTCATGCGGCCCAGACGAAGCTGGTCATGATGCGGGGCGACAACCATTTGTTCGATGGCAATATCGAGATCCCGGTGTTCCTCGCGTAACGACATCAGTCTTTTTTCAATCTCGATCTGATTGATTTCGTCCATTTTTGATCCAGCTTAATAATCAACGCGAAGGGACAATGATATTAACAGATATCAGATAGTGGACCCATATGATTTGTACCACCTTTTAAAACAAATCTGCCGATAGCCGGAGGAAAGTGCATGCGGATCGGAATTTTGACCAGCGGTGGCGACTGTGCAGGGTTGAATGCCGTCATTCTTGCTGTGGCACGTCGTGCGGTGCTTGGTTATGGCTGGGACGTGATTGGTATCCGTCAGGGCGCGCACGGTTTGATGCAGGACCCGCCACAGGCGGTTGATCTGAATGATCAGGTCAATAATGATGCGATGTTGCGTATGGGCGGGACGATCCTTGGCACGATTAACAAGGGCGACCCGTTTAACTATCCCATGCCAGATGGCAGCTTTGCCGACCGTTCCGATGACGTGATTAGAGGTTATCGCACCTTGGGGCTGGATGCGTTGATTGGGGTTGGCGGGGATGGCAGCATGGAAATCCTGCATCGGCTGGCCATAAAGGGCGGTATTAATCTGGTCGGGATTCCCAAAACCATCGATAACGATCTGGCCCTAACCGAATATTCGGTCGGCTTTACCACGGCGGTGAATGTTGCGGTTGAGGCGCTTGACCGGTTGCAGCCAACCGCAGCATCCCACGACCGGATCATGATCCTTGAAGTCATGGGGCGTGATGCGGGGCATATTGCGCTGTTTGCCGGGGTTGCGGGCGGTGCCGATGCCATCCTTATCCCGGAAATGGATTATGATCTGGATGCGCTGACCGAACATTGCTTGAATATCCGCAAACGTGGACGCAATCATGCCTTGGTGATTGTTGCCGAGGCGGTCAAACGCGATGACGGTGCGGCCGTGACGCAAGGTAATGACGGGCAAAAAAACCGCTATGGCGGCATTGGTCATTGGTTGGCCGATGAGTTGGGCGCGCGGACAGGTTGGGAAACACGTGTGACGGTTTTGGGCCATGTCCAGCGCGGCGGCATTCCATCCCCGCGTGATCGGGTGATTGCATCGGCCTTTGGTGTGCATGCAGTTGACCTGATCGCCGATCAGAAATTCGACCGTGTTGTCGCATGGTCGAAACGCAAAGTGATCGATGTTGCGATGAAGGATGTTATTGTTGGCCCGCGCCTGGTCGATACCGCAGGGACAATGGTTTCAACGGCCAAGGGACTTGGGGCCTATATCGGGCAGCCGCCAAAGATTGCACGCACGGCAAAGACGGTGTGATCACCACACCACAGCAAGACACGTTAAAGAAAACAAAAAACAAACAGGTTGGGTTTTTGATGGACCATGAAGATGTCTGGCGTTTTACGGTCGAGATGTATGGCCGTGACGGGGTCGCGCCATTATTTTTGACCCTTCAGGAACGATGTGGACTGGATGTGAACATGATGCTGTTCATGTTCTATCTGGGACAGAAAGGGCGTGCACCACATAGCATTTCGGCACTTGAAATGGCGGTGAAGGACTGGCGCGACAAGGTCATTATTCCGTTGCGCCAAACGCGGCGCTATTTGAAAAATCAATCCCGCGAAACCGCGCAGGCCTTACGTCAGAAAGTCAAATCAGACGAATTGCAGGCCGAACGCATTGAACAGCATATCCTGTGCGACGCGGTTGAAACGATTGAGGCCACTGACCCATTGGCAGCGGCCCATGCTTATTTATCGCCAAACCGCTTTGATTTGACGCAGGCGGAATGTGACGACGCCTTTGATCAGCTTTGTCGATTGATGGGGTTGCGCTGATACGCTGGTGTTCAGCACATCGGTGCGACGCAGACCATACTGCGTCGCTGCCCGCTGTTATTCGCGGTTTCGCGGCTTGCCGGTAACGGGGATGTGGTTTTGGGCATCTTCATCGCCCCAGCGTGCGGTTTCGGGCAGATCAATGTCAAACAGATCAAGAATCCGTCCGCAGCTTTGGGTGACCATCTCATCAAGGGATGTCGGGCGGGCATAAAAGGCCGGAACGGGTGGAGCGATAATCGCACCGTTTTCAGTGGCTTGCGCCATGTTGCGGATATGTCCGGCATGCAGCGGGGTTTCGCGCGCCATCAGGACCAAGCGACGGCGTTCCTTAAGCATCACATCAGCAGCCCGTGCGATCAAATTATCTGCGACTCCGCTTGCAACCTCGGCCAATGACTTCATCGAGCAAGGGGCAATCACCATGCCGCGCACCCGGAACGACCCCGACGCAATCGGGGCACCAATGTCCGCATTGTCATGCAGCACGTCCGCCATGTCCTTGATTTCGCGAATTTTGTAATCGGTTTCATAGGCGATGGTACGCTCGGCCGCCTTGGAAAGAACCAGATGGGTTTCAATCGGCGTGTTTTTGAGCAACTGCAAAAAACGTATGCCGTAAATCACCCCGGAAGCACCGGTTATGCCAATGATAAGTCGATCTTTTTGCGTCATGCCGATCCTTGCTGGACTGTGTTCTTGTTCACGATGATGATTGAAACACTGGAAATCATGTTACAAAATTAATACCATCTTCTTGTGGGCAATGTCAGATATAAGGAGTAGGCGAATGAGCGTTCAAAGCCATATCGAAGCTCTAACTGCCAAACACGCTGCACTTGAGCAGGACCTCCATCACGAGCAGCGCCGACCGGCGCCAGATGATTCCCTTGTCGCAGACATTAAACGTCGCAAGCTTGAAATCAAGGACGAGATAAACCGAATAACCCATTAGCCGTCCGGGCATGGCTGTAATCACGTGATGATCAGCGTGAACGTGCCAGTGCTGACGGTGTAGCGACCTCGTAAAATCCAATCCTTTATCTTTTGCCGCCTCCGACTGTCGCCCACGACGTGAGGCGGCATTCTCGTGGGCGTCTTTCAAACATTCAATTTGGTTCAGACCCTAATCCTCCCCAAATATACGGTGAGGCCGACGCACCTAGATCACGCCGGCCAAATGACAGGTGTTTTGGAGTAATAATAATCTGCACGTTTCTGCGGATTTTTGGCTCTCTACCAATGTCTAAGGGGTAATTGGAAATTAAATCGGTATTATGATGCCGATTTATTGGCGCATGCCAGTTCAACTGCCCTCTGACCTGATTGTCACCGTTTGATTTATCGGTCAGGGGACTGCGCGCCACACAGACGCATACCATTTGGGCATCAGACCCAACTTTGCGGGAGGACGTTTTGCCTATGACCGGTCGCTATCAGGAACTCTATGATCGTTCGATGACCCACTCGGAAGAATTCTGGGCCGAAGCCGCCCAACAACTGTCCTGGTATAAAAAGTGGGATCGGGTTCTCGATGACAGCAACGCCCCATTTTATCGATGGTTCAGCGGTGGCGAGGTCAATACGTGCTTCAACGCGCTTGATCGGCATATCGAAGACGGACGCGGTGATCAGGCGGCCCTGATTTATGACAGCCCAGTAACGTCCACAGTTGAAACATTCACCTATACCCGTTTGCGCGACGAGGTTGCGCGTCTTGCCGGGGCGTTGCAAGCACGCGGTGTGACCAAAGGCGACCGGGTGATTATCTATATGCCGATGATCCCGCAGGCCGCGATGGCAATGCTGGCCTGTGCGCGGATCGGGGCAATCCATTCCGTGGTGTTCGGCGGCTTTGCCGCCAACGAGCTGGCGACGCGCTTTAATGATGCAAAACCAAAACTGGTTATGGCAGCGAGTTGCGGCGTCGAAGGAAGTCGGGTGATTGAGTATAAGCCGCTTCTTGATCGCGCGATCGAGCGTGCTGATCACAAACCCGAGAGTGTTTTGCTGTTTCAGCGTTCGCAATGCGAGGCACCGATGCAAGATGGTCGGGATTATGACTGGCTTGTTGAATGTGCCAAGGCCGCCCCAGCAGACTGTGTGCCGGTCGCAGCCACCGATCCGCTTTATATCCTGTATACGTCGGGCACCACCGGCCAGCCAAAGGGCGTTGTGCGCGACAATGGTGGACATATGGTCGCATTGCACTGGTCGATGAAGAACATCTACGGCGTTGAGGCCGGTGATGTCTATTGGGCGGCATCCGATGTTGGTTGGGTGGTCGGTCATTCATACATTGTCTATGCGCCGCTTTTGGCCGGGTGTACGACGATCATGTATGAAGGAAAACCGGTTGGCACACCTGATGCCGGTGCGTTCTGGCGGGTGATTTCACAGCATCGGGTCAAGGTGCTGTTTACGGCTCCGACGGCCTTTCGTGCGATCAAGCGTGATGATCCCAATGCAAAGCTGATGGGCGATTACGATCTAAGCTGTTTTGAAGCACTGTATCTGGCCGGGGAGCGTTCTGATCCCGATACCCTGCAATGGGCGGAGAAAAGTCTGGGTGTGCCGGTGATTGATCATTGGTGGCAGACCGAAACCGGCTGGCCGATTTGTGCCAATCCGCGCGGGGTCGAATTGCTGCCAATTAAATATGGGTCACCGACGGTTGCAGTCTGTGGCTGGGATGTTCAGGTGGTGGACGAAGGCGGCAATTGCCTTGAACGGGGCAAGATTGGTGCATTGGTTGCCAAGCTGCCATTGCCACCGGGAACATTGCCGACGCTTTGGCAGAATGAAGAACGATTTAAATCATCCTATCTTGAAGAGTTCCCGGGATATTACGCCACTGGGGACGCCGGCTTTATTGACGAAGATGGCTATATCTATGTCATGTCGCGTACCGATGACATTATCAATGTCGCCGGGCATCGTTTGTCGACGGGCGGGATGGAAGAAGTTCTGTCAGGTCATCAGGACGTTGCCGAATGTGCGGTCATTGGTGTTCATGATGATCTTAAGGGGCAATTGCCGCTGGGCTTTGTCGTGCTGAAATCCGGGGTGACCCGATCGCATGATACGATCATTGCTGAAATTGTTGCCATGGTTCGCGATCAGATCGGCCCGGTGGCGGCATTCAAGCAGGCAACGATTGTGGATCGGCTACCCAAAACCCGGTCGGGTAAAATCCTGCGTAAAACAATGCGGTCGATTGCGGATGGGGAAAGTTACAACACCCCGGCGACGATTGATGATCCGGCGATTTTGCCAGAAATTGCTGATGCACTTAAAGAGATCGGTTACGCCAAATAACGCAAACTCCTTCACCTTGCTTGCATGAAGCAAATTGGCACCCGTCATTTTCCCAATGACGGGTGTTTCTTTGTGCGTGCCGTTACGTTCGATACCAAGAGCGAGAAGGGCGGACCTTAGCTATCGTCGTTTGGCATGAAAAAGGTCGGGAAATCGGCGTTTGCTTCGGGGATGTGAAGATCAACTCCGGCCTTTGAGATCATCTGTGAGATGTGATCAGGCGGCAGGCGGTCGGTAAAGAATGCGGTAACCTGTGTGATCGAGCCGCCGCGGACAACCGCGTTGCGTCCAAACTTGGTGTGATCCGCAACCAGATAGTTTTTGCGCGAATTTTTCAGGATGGAGGACCGGGCACGGACTTCCTGTTCGTCAAAATCAAGCAGACTGCCGTCGCTTTCAATTCCGCCGACCCCGAAGATGCCGTAATCGACTTTGTAGCTGTTAAAGAACTCTTCGACTTCCGGGCCAAGCACGTCCCGGTCGCGGTTGCGCAAGCGCCCACCGATCAAGGTAACGTCAAAACTGTCATTGGTTGCCGCAACGTAGGCAACATTCAGATTGTTGGTGAATATCCGTAAATTGCGATGTTGCAACAGCGCGCTTGCCACCAGTTCCGGTGTGGTACCAATGGAAAAGAACAGCGATGCTTCGTCGGGAATTGCACGTGCAACCAGTGCCGCGATTTTACGTTTTTCGTTAACGTTGAGAACCTTGCGCGCCCGATAGGCAATGTTTTCATGCTCAAGGGCGGGTTCAACGCCGCCATGGCGGCGGCGCAAGAGGCCTTCTTCACACAGGGCGTTTACATCCCGTCGGATCGTTTGTGGTGTGACGTCAAAGCGTTCTGCGAGTTGCTCGATGGTGCGAAAACCATCGGCGCGAACAAGTTCAACAATGCCAGCTTGGCGTTCGGTTGGACGTTTTTGCATGGAAACGTTTCTTCGGTGTTGTTCGTCTGAAAAGCTGGCGCATGGTATGCTGTGCGTATGTCGGTTCCGTTACAGTTTAACGGCGTTCATATGAAACAAATCATACGCAGTTTTTGTGGTACGGCCCAAAGAAAAAAGGCCGCCTGTAAAAGGCGGCCTTTTGAAAGAAATCAGGAACGGAAGAGGTTTTCCGCGGCTTCCATATAATCGGAAGTCTTGAGGTCTTCTTTCTTGTCGCTTTTTTTCTTGCCCGGGAAATCTGGTTCCGGATTGATCTGCAATTCTTCTGGCAGCGGATCGGGCTCGACGTTGGTGACAATCTTTTCGGGATTTTTGGAACGCGCGATCACGACCTGTTTTTCAAGGTCGAGTTCGGTGCAAAGGCCCATTGTCACCGGGTTACGCGGTGCAAGGTTTGCTGAGTTCCAATGGCTCTTGTCACGGATTTTACCGATCGTGTCCTTGGTGGTGCCGATCAGTTTGCAAACCTGTGCGTCCGAGAGTTCCGGGTGATGCTTAAGCAGCCAAGCAATCGCATTCGGGCGATCCTGGCGCTTGGAAACCGGGGTGTAACGCGCACCTTTGGACTGCGCGCGCGGGCGCGGCAAATCGCTTTTGGCCATTTTCAAAAGAGCACGCGGGTCTTGTTCGCAACGCGTGATTTCTTCCTGGGTCAATTGGCTGTTGGCGACCGGGTCACGGCCAACAATGCCCTGACTGACGTCACCGTCGGCAATGGCCTGAATTTCCAGCTCGTGCAGTTCGGTAAAGGCAGCAATCTGCCGGAACGACAAGCCGGTATTGTCGATAAGCCATACAGCGGTTGCTTTGGGCATGAGGGGCTGTGCCATAATTCCTCCTAGTTTCCTTTTATCTCTCTGGAGACCGGCGATGGGTCTAAGCCCAAATACGCAGGAATGTATGCCCCAGAATATAATCTCTTTTGGTGATCCGGCAATGCTGCGAAGGCAACCACGAGTGTTGCCGCGCATCAACGGACCCGCCACAGCGTTCTTTTCGATCAATGTGCGGTTAAATGCAACAATCTGTTGCGGGTTTGCCAAAAGAATATTTCTTCCGCGTGCCGCAATCTATGGACTGTCACCCAAGATCGGTCAGACTTTACGTGCCAACCGTTATCCGTAAGCGATTGAAAATGCCTCAATCTACACCTCAAGTATCACTTTTCCGACATGGGCGCCACCCTTCAAAATCGCGTGGGCGTCATCGGCATCACAAAGCGGCAATGTTTTATAAATCACCGGTGCGATTTTGCCCGCCTCAATCAAAGGCCATACCTTTTCACGCAGGCTTTGTGCAATCGTACCTTTGTTTGCCACCGGCTGTGCGCGCAGTGTTGATCCCATCAGGGTCAGGCGTTTAAGCAATAGCGGGGTGAAATTGGTTTCGGCCTTTGGACCATTCAGGAAAGCAATAATCAGAATACGCGCTTCGACGGAGGCGGCCTTGAAGTTGCGGCTGACATAATCGCCCGCAACCATATCAAGGATGACGTTTGCGCCTTTGCCATCGGTGGCGGTTTTGACTTCTTCGACAAAGTCGTGGGTCTTGTAATTGATGGCGATATCGGCGCCAAGTTCCCGGCAGGCCTGACATTTCTCGTCAGTTCCGGCTGTCGTGATGACTTTGACGCCAAATGCCTTGGCCAACTGAATAGCGGTTGTGCCAATGCCCGACGTCCCGCCGTGCACAAGCAATGTTTCGCCCGCGCTCAAACCGGCCTTGTCAAACAGGTTGTGCCAGACGGTAAAGAACGTCTCGGGAAGGCCTGCCGCCTCAACCATGCTAAGCCCGTTTGGCACCGGAAGGCACTGTGCGGCGGGCACCGCAGCATATTGGGCATAACCACCCCCGGTCACCAAGGCGCAGACTGTGTCGCCAATCTGCCAGTCAGTGACATCTGCACCGACGGCAACGATTTCACCGGCCAGTTCCAACCCGACAATTGAGGATGCACCGGCTGGTGGCGGGTACATGCCCGCAACCTGCATCAGATCAGGGCGGTTGACCCCGCTTGCACGAACACGCACCAGAACGTCTTCTGGTCCAAATTCGGGCAGGGCCGTTTCCCCCAATGCCAAATAAGGCTTTTCACGGTCGTTGCGTATTTCGATGGCCTGCATGTGTTTGGGCAAGTCGGGCTTTTGCAAATCGGACTGTGACATAACGACCTCCGTGGCGAATGGAAACATTTATGCCTATCTCATAACGGTAAAAGACGACTGGGAAAACCAACAAACCCTTAAATCAACGAACGTGTGCAGGTATGATGTTCGCAGCAATTTAATGGAGGATGGTCGTGAACGAGGATGATCTGGTAACCGCGAAGGCGAAAGAGTTTGGTTTGCCACGCAATCTTGAAGGCATGTCTGTAGACAGTTTGCATGCATATCGCACCGCATTGGAACAAGAGATTGCCAATGTCGAGTATGCGCTTTCACACCGTGAAGGTGCGTTGGCTGGTGCACAGGCGCTGTTTAAGTCCTGATGGCAATATCGACCTGTCTAGCAAAGCAGACAAGGTCCTCGTTCCAAGCAATCATTTGGCCGTGGTCTTGCCCGGTGCATGTTGTGCGTATCAGATGTCGCCGTTTATTAGACGTAAGGATAAATTTTTAAACCTTGGGTTAATTGAAATTTAAACTTGCGGTCTTATATGTGGTTTACGGGTCACTTGTTGACCCCTTGTCGAACGTGATGTTTCGATGCCTCCCTGTTAAACTGGACCGCCCTTTATAGGGCGGTTCTTTTTGTTTAGTTGATTAGGCAATTGCTTGTGTAAGCGGGCTTGTCCCATGTGAGAAAGATCGCGCAGGGACATACGGGTTAATACGTATTGTCACAATTGTGCAATTAATAGCCTTGACCGCTTATGAACCGCTGGCTAATGTTCGCGCACAAGAAGAACAAAACTTAAAAAAAGTCCGGCAAGTTTAGCAGGTTGAGGTGAGGCCGCCCTAAAAAGGGCGGTCTTTCTATTTGGTGCTCAATAGAACGATCCTTGAAGCATGCCTGTGTATTTCCAATATACTTTAAATGGACCAAGAGCACCCAGCGGCGTCAGGTCAGGCGTCCTACAAAAGCAATTTCGCAGTCGTTCATTTTTCGCGAACCTATGATGAGGCCTTCACCTTGCTTGTGGAGGCACGAAATTACCTTTCTGCACATAGAAAAAATCGCGGAAAACCGGGGCGATCTATTGACGCCATGACGCAATGCTTGGAAGAAATGCGTATGACAACGCGTTTGATCCGCGCGATGGGGTGGCTTTTGACAGTACGGGCGGTTGAGGCCGGTGAAATAGACTGGGACGAAGCCGTTGATACGGACAATCTCATGACCGATCTTCGGGTCTGCATTGATGATCAACGCGCACAATGTGCATTCCTGTCGCCAGAGTTGCTTGATCTTATGGAACGCGCCCATGGGCTTTACATGCGTGCTGCGCGGATGGAGCTTCAGGTGGCTGCGCGCTGCAATGCTTGATCCCGGTTTCTCCCCCAACAAACACCCCTGAGACGGGGCGTCCTCCCATACACGGTTAAACCGCCAGTGCATGAGCATGGAGGGCGGCTATAAATATGTCTGCTCGGGAAGGGGGCTTGGGAGGTGAGCTGCTTAGACGCGTGAGGTCGCGGAAAACACTTCTATTGGCTCGGCAAAGCCCTTCATCGTACGTGTGCCCTGAGAGGTAAAGTTAGCGCGACTGCCGGCATAGGTGTTCTTGGTGTTCTGGGACACCAGAATTTCGTCCCCGCCAGCTTGGGCGCAAACGCGCGCGGCAAGCTGAACGACAGTCCCAAACAGATCATTTTCTTCGGCAATGGCCTCGCCGCTATTGATCCCGATCCGGATCTGGAATTTCAGGTCCTGACTGGCGTTATGTGACGCCATGTTCTTCTGGATTTCAATTGCGGCCTCAACGGAGCTTGCCGAAGACGGGAAGACAGCCATGATGCCGTCACCCATATGTTTGACTTCCTTGCCATAGTTATTGATCAAGGCCGTCCGCACGATCTGGTTATGGATATGGACCATCTGCTGCGCGCCGTGATCTCCCAGTTCCTGTGTTTTCTGGGTCGAATTGACGATATCGGTGAACATCAGCGCATGCAGTTTTTTTCCAGCAGTACCTTGCGGCCCGGCGGCGGGCTTTTCGCTCCAGCTTTCCAATGCCTTTGAGACAGACACATTTATGCTGGTTTCATCTTCGATATAAGAAGCCATGGACTGGCGCCCAGCGCCGTACATGTCCTTATATTTCGGCTCAAGGATGTAGTTGTCTACATTCTTGCAAAACGTATCAGCCATACCTTTGTTGGCACCAAGGGCCGTAATGCAATCACGTAGAACCGCGCGGCCATCTTTTTGTTGAAGAGCATTTTTCTCACTGCATGCATCACACGCCCCAGCGACATAAAGGTTCACACCGAATTTGTGATAGGCATCCAGATTGGGGACATTTTTGCGAATTGCGCGCATTGAGCCGGAGATAAATGCCTTCATTTTGTCGCGGGTCTTACGCATATCGGGCGTCTCGACAAGCGGTGCATCAGGGATATCATCGCTTTGTGCATTTTCGTTGCCGTCGACGTTATCCTCGGGGGATGCCGCGTTGGTGTTTTCTCTATCCTGCGGGACATCGTTTTCGCTGATTTCAGCGGCAAGCTCGGCAGCCGATTTCTTCGATCCAGACATTTCCGAGGAGTTATATCCCCCAAACGATCCATGGCCGCGCGATTGAGCCGCTTTTACGCTGCGCTGGTTCGGTTGTGATGTTCGTGCTGATGACGGGTTTCTGCCGTTACCTTTGTATTTTTTGGTAACCGACATCAGCATCGGTACGACGCTGGCAAGGAAGCCGACGGTAAAGGAGACGAAGTTGGCCTTGTCGTAGAAACCCTGACTAATGGTAACACCCATACTGGGCAGATATTCAAGCCCCTTTGCCGCGGCAAGCATTGCGGCGAGCCCAATCGCGATAGAGACACAAAAGGCGATCGCCATCTTCAGGATAAGACCGATCAGCCCATGTTCACCGGATTCAGTACTGTTGTGTCTTACGACGGGTTTTTTGGCCGGTGCAGGTTTTTGTGCTTTTGGGGCACAATTTGCCACAGGCTGCTCAAACGCTGCCGGTTTGGCAGCAGGTTTTGGCGCAGGTGCCTTGGCTTGTTTGTCGGGGGACGCTTTGCCGCCTTTATCGCGGGTTTCGTAAATGACGTAGTCGTCGGAGCTGTTGGTGCCGTGATTGTAAACTTCGCGAATCACCTTTACCGCGGATACATGTGCGGCGCGTTCGATCTGCTTTGCTTCTTCTTCGGCCTGCTTTTTTTGCGCACCACTAAAGTGGGCGTGGATTTGCCAACGCCCTGAACGGTCTTTTACATAGACCTCATAACTTATCTGGTTACGCGCAGCCACTTGGTTCATTTACAAGCCTGGTAACTCTTACAAACCGAAACAGACAGCAAATTCGATGCTGTCGCAGTACGGCGAATGTGAATTATGGCAAAAAAATGCCCGATTCACCATCAGATATGACGGTGCAGTTGATTATTTGAAGGTTTTCAACCGCTTTTCTATCGGATGGAGCCGTCGATTTAGTCCCTTGGCAAAGAAAAACGCCCGCGGCATCAAGAAGATGCGGCGGGCGCTGATCCGTAAGAACACAAAGAAGTGTTCTTTGCTTAATTACCGATGTTGAAACCAGCGAAGCGCTTTTTGAATTTCGCAAGCTGCCCGCCGCTATCGAGAAGACGGTGAACACCAGTCCAAGCCGGGTGGCTTTTTGGATCGATGTCGAGCTTCATCAGGTCGCCAGGTTTACCCCAGGTCGACTTTGTGGTGAAGCTGCTGCCGTCAGTCATCTGAACGGTGATCTCATGGTAATCGGGATGGATATCTTTTTTCATCGCCTAATCACTCCGGAATTTGAAGCGCGGTGTATAGTGTAAAAAATCGGCTCGCGCAACCCCTGTAACCGGTAATTATCCGATTAACGTAAATAGATAGGGAGTGCAGTAGCGATCTCGCGGTCGTTTAGCAGTCCGCAGCCCACGTTTCAAGCTTTTCTCGCAGGCACGTTCTTATGCATACTTGCACAGCACTCTTTATATAGTATGGTGCGCCAACAAACGATTATCGCCTATGCGGGGGCTTGGTTTCCCGCGATGACAGACGGAGAACAGGACTGTGGCCCTTGAGGAAACGCGCTTTCATCAGATTGCAGACGACACCATTGAAAATCTCTCGGATACCATTGATGACGCGCTGGGGGACTCCATTGACGTCGATTTGCAGTCAGGAATTCTGACCATCGAACTCGATTCGGGTGAGCAATTCATCGTCAATAAGCACGGTCCCAACCGTCAGGTCTGGCTTTCGTCACCTGTGAGTGGTGCCAGCCATTATGACTTTGACGACGATAATGAGACCTGGACCTCGACCCGTGGATCCACGACCTTAAACGATCAATTATCTGCCGATCTGGCTGTAAAGACCGGGCATAAACTTGATCTTGGCTGATCTGTGATCGGCTTTCGTGTTTCCTTTGAATACGGGATAGGGTGCCGTGGCGCGTAGACCTTCTGCTTCCGCAAAATTGACCGACCGCGAAACAAGTCGGGATATGTCCTCTTTACGGGCAATCTTGCCGTTTATCACGCCCTATCGCCTGCAGCTTGTCGGGGCGCTGCTTGCGCTGGTGACGGCATCCGGTACGGTATTGGCCTTGGGCAATGGCTTGCGCATGCTGGTCGATCAGGGCTTTGCCGAAGGTGATGGCACGCTGCTTGATCGTGCGCTGTTTGTGCTGTTTGGGGTGACTGTACTGCTGGCGGGCGCAAGTTATGTGCGGTTTTATCTGGTGTCCTGGATTGGCGAACGTGTGGTTGCTGATATCCGTTCGGCTGTTTATCGCCATATCATCCGACTTGATCAGGGATTTTTTGAAGTTACCCGTACGGGTGAAGTTCTGTCGCGGCTTACCACCGATACGACACTGCTTCAGGCCGTTATCGGGTCTAGTGTTTCAATCGCCCTGCGTAACATGCTGATGTTCATTGGCGGGTTGTCGATGCTGGCCATTACCAGCCCCAAGCTGACGGCACTCGTGCTTCTTGTCGTGCCATTGGTGGTTGTGCCGATCATTGGTTACGGTCGGCGCGTGCGGCGTTTGTCACGCGAATCCCAGGACCGAGTTGCCGATGTCAGCGCCTTTTCTGAAGAAACGCTGAATGCCTTGCGCACGGTGCAGGCCTATACCCACGAAGAAATTGAAAGTGCCCGGTTTGGCGGTTTCGTCGAAGGGGCTTTTAAAACCGCAGTTGCACGTATCTCGGCGCGCGCTCTTTTGACCGCCATTGTTATTGTCATGGTGTTTGGCGCGGTTGGAACGATCCTCTGGATTGGCGGGCATGATGTTCTTGATGGCACGATTTCGGCGGGTGAGCTTTCAGCATTTGTCTTTTATGCGGTGGTGGTTGCCGGGTCGGTTGGTGCTATTAGCGAAGTGATTGGCGATTTGCAGCGCGCTGCGGGTGCAGCCGAACGGCTGGTGGCGTTGCTGGCGACCAAGCCATCAATCGACGCACCTGAAAATCCAATTGCTTTGCCAGTACCCCATCAGGGGTATGTCAGCTTTGACAACGTGACATTCCATTACCCTGCACGACCGGATAATTCCGCGCTTGAAGGGTTTTCGCTTAAGGTAAAACGCGGTGAAACGGTTGCGCTTGTCGGGCCGTCAGGTGCAGGAAAAACCACGGTGTTTCAGCTTTTGCTGCGGTTTTATGATCCCGACAGCGGGATCATTTGCGTTGATGATGTCAATATCCGCGATGCCAACCCAGTTGAGGTGCGCGAACGGATCGGGCTTGTTGCGCAGGATCCCGTGATCTTTGCGGCCAATGCGTGGGAAAATATCCGCTATGGCCGTCCGGATGCATCCGATGAGGATGTCCGTGCAGCAGCCGACGCCGCATACGCGACTGAATTTCTTGAACGCTTGCCCGAAGGTTTCGACAGTTTCCTTGGCGAAAAGGGCGTTCGATTGTCGGGCGGACAACGCCAACGTATTGCCATAGCACGTGCGATCTTGCGCAACCCGTCGGTGTTGTTGCTTGATGAAGCCACCAGTGCGCTTGATGCCGAAAGCGAACAGGTTGTTCAAAAAGCACTTGAAACGATCATGAAAGAACGCACCACACTGGTCATTGCCCATCGTTTGGCAACCGTGCTGCATGCGGACCGGATTGCGGTGATTGATGATGGTAAACTGGTTGCCATTGGCACCCATCAAGAATTGCTCGAAAGCTCACCACTGTATGGGCGTTTGGCAAAGCTGCAATTTGAACGCGATGCTGCCTAACAACCTTAAAGTCTCACCGTTGATTTGATGCTCCATGACAAAAGCCCCTGCCATCAGGTCAGGGGCTTTTTTGTTGGTATTTCAGTGCTATGACGTTAGCGGGTGAAGGACCGGGCGATGCCGCCAACAAAAAAGCCCGCCGGTTTGGCGGGCTTTTGTCTGGCAACATATTGCCGTTTTTTGTGGTGTTTAATCTGCGCTGGCGATCTTTCTGTTTTCAAGTGACAGCTCGGCATATTGTTTGCGCAGGATTTGTGCGTCCGCCAGAAATGTCTCAAGCTCTTTGTCTTTAAGCATTTTGCCACTTGGCATCTTGATCCGCATCGGATTGACCTGCACGTTGTCTTTGAGGATTTCATAATGCAGGTGCGGTCCGGTGACACGGCCGGTTGCGCCGACATAACCAATAACGTCGCCCTGTTTAACGCGTGACCCCTGACGCAGGCCTTTGGCAAAGCCTGTCATGTGGGCATATGCGGTTGAATAGGAATCATTGTGACGAATGCGGATATAGTTGCCATAGCTGCTATAGGGGCCAATCCGCGCGATGTTGCCGTTACCGGCCGCAAAGATCGGGGTGCCCGGTGGGGCGGCAAAATCGACGCCCTTATGCATTTTGGTATAGCCAAGAACCGGATGCTTGCGACCACCATAGCCCGACGACAGGCGTGCACCGTTGATCGGGGTACGCATCAGGGCACGGCGATAAGACTCACCCTTCTGATTATAGAAGTCGGTGTCGCCATGGCTGTCGGTATAGGAATAAAGCCGGACTTCATGACCGCTCAGCGTCATGCTGGCGTAGATCACATCGCCATACCGAACGCGTTCGCCTGCATCGTTGTTCAGTTCCTGATACATCACTTCAAAGCTGTCGCCTGGCTGGATGTCGCGCTGGAAATCGACCTCATAGGAATAAAGCTCGATCATTTCCATCAAAACCGGCAGGGGGACACCGTTACGTTCAGCGGCAAGGAACAAGCTTTGTTCGATCGTACCTGCGGCAACATTCTGTGCCATCGTCAGTTCGATCTTATCTGACGATGCATTAAAACCATCGTCAGTACGTGAGACCGAAACAATTGTTTCCGGGTCTGGCTGGAAACTTAAAACATCAAGCAGTTCATCACTGTCTTGCGTGTCACCGGAATACACCAGTTCAAATTCCTGACCAGCGCGCAATTTGCGCGGATTGTAAACATCCCGCAGCGCTTCAATCGCATCATAGGCGATGGTGCGTTCAAGCCCGCTGGCAGTTAACACCGCCATCAAGTTTGATCCCTGTTCAAGCACGACCGTCTCATGACGGGGTGTCTGATCGGGAATGCTCGCGGTTTCGGTGATGCTTTCAACCGAGTGCTGTGTTTCAGCAGCACTCGCCGATAAGGCTGTATCTGTAGCGTTGGAATAATGATCGGAAAGCAGATATCCCGCTGTTCCCCCCAGAATTGCCATCACAGTGACAATAGATGCCAAGTCTCTTCCGGCCATCGCCGTAGAACTCCCCTAGAACCAAAAATGCAGTATGCTCAACCCGTTGCTCTTTTTGGCAACATCGGCCAGAAACCTTATACAAAAAAGTCAGGCCGTTGTGAAATGCCAATTAACAAGGGTCTTGCATTGCCCTATCGGACATCATGGCGCTATTTCCTTTACGAACCGTTGAAGAAGTTACGCGCCATTTCGATGTTGGGCGGCGCTGAGGTGCCACCTGACAATGGCAAGATAAAGGCGCGTAATGACCAAAGTTCAGAACAAGAGATGCCCGTCGCCGTCAAAATTGCGGCATCCCGGACAATGAAACCGTCCCTTTTCCCGGATAACCGGGCAAGCTTCGTAAATTAAAACAAACGTTTGTTGGCAATGCGGGCTGCTTTGAACCAAGGCGACCTGGCGCATCGGGCTATACTTTTCCGGTAGAGAAAAAAATGCATCTTCGCAGGAGGAGGTGCTGTTATTTGATCTGGATATCGAGCGATCAATGACGCCTAAGAAATTTGCCGAAATTTATGGATGCAGCTGATCTGCGTTGGGGCGGCAAACAGACACATATATATGTGGGTTAAAATCGGGGTTGGTTTTGCAGATCTGAATGTCTCGGAAAGGTGAGGAATTAAGAGCCTTATGAATGCGGATTGATCCTTCTGGTTTATCGACGGCTGGATGTTGTCAATCAGTGGGTGAAAGTGCGGCAAGCGGCCATTTTCAGTGTTTTGCAAGCCGTTTGAAGTTTTTGCATTTTAGATGCATTTTTTCGCCAAAAAGGGTTTGACAGTTCTGTGACGGCACCCTATAACCCGCCTCCACCGACGAGGCGCGGCGCTGACGAGATTGGCGACGCGG